>Ga0206839_1005_pt1 | contig 79670 bp, 71 predicted proteins | sample Alteio_BWOrgCont_27_FD_152883 | JGI IMG/M metagenome (GOLD analysis project Ga0206839, IMG submission 152883) | Enriched cells from forest soil in Barre Woods Harvard Forest LTER site, Petersham, Massachusetts, United States -... | ecosystem: Environmental > Terrestrial > Soil > Temperate forest >... | reverse complement strand
GGGTAAAGCCCCGGCTGGTATGCAATCTGAAATACACAGAGGTGACGGAAGAAGGTAGCCGGCGGCACCCGGTATTTATGGGCCTGCGGATAGACAAGGCTCCTGAAGAAGTGCATGAAGAAGTAACCGACAATACAAACAATACTACTGAAAAAAACAAAACTGCAAATATGGAAGCGGCAAAAAATATAAATGGGAGCAAGGTGATTTTTTCTAACCTGGATAAAATATACTGGCCGGATGAAGGGTACACAAAAGGGGATGTAATAGATTATTACAATACTGTTTACCCCTATATCATTAAGTATATGAAAGAAAGGCCGGAATCATTATACCGAACTCCTAACGGGATAAAAGAGCCGGGTTTTTTTCATAAAGATGCGGGGCTTGGCGCGCCTGAATGGGTGAAATCTGTACCGTTACATTCTGAGAGCGCGGATAAGGACATTAATTACTTAATCTGTAATGATAAGCCTACATTACTATACCTTGCTAACCTGGGGTGCATAGAAATGAATCCCTGGAATTCCCGTCTTGATCACCTGGATAACCCCGACTACCTGGTGCTGGATATAGACCCATCTGCCAGGAATACGTTTGAGCAGGTGGTAGAGGTCGCAAAGGTTATAAAGGAGGTATTGGATAAAGCGGGCGCGGTGTCTTATCCCAAGACATCAGGCGCTACCGGGTTGCATATTTATGTGCCGCTTGGGGCAAAGTACACCTATGATCAGGCTAAGGAATTTGCCCACATGATCGTAACAATAGCGCAGGAACAACTTCCTGGTTTTACCAGCCTGGAGCGATCATTAAGTAAGCGTGGACAAAACCATATTTACCTCGATTTTCTGCAAAACAGGAAGGGGCAGACATTGGCATGTGCGTACAGCATACGGCCAAAGCCGGGCGCTACTGTATCAACGCCACTGGAATGGAAGGAAGTGAAAAGCGGTTTACAGCCATCTGACTTTACTATTAAAAACATCATGCAAAGGCTGCAAAAAAAAGGCGACCTTTTTAAAGGAGTTTTGCTAAAGGGTATAGATATGATACAATGTATCAGGAAACTGGAGCAATAACTGTTACAGCAGGATTTAAATTACTTAGTACTATCATTATTGGTACGCCAACTTTTCAGTATGGCACAATCCTGGTATTCCGGTGCTATTTTCAGGTAGAAGGAGGGTAGTTTTGATTCTACCCATTGCTGCATTTTAAAAAACTTTTTCTGCGATAATGCAATTTCCTGTATCCTGCTGTAATCATCTTTCAGATTTGCTTTATGCGGGGTGGTGCGTGTTCTCAGGTACACTATCCGGCAGGAGCGTTCGTGCTGGTCTGTAATAAAGATATGGGGTGCAGAAAAACTTCCCTGTTTCATAGAATCTAATAACAACACCATTCCCGGGTCTAGTTTCGTCATGTCGAGGACGGTATTGCCAGTCTGGGGATCTGCTATCATGCCTCCTGTGCGCTTGGCTGCCTCGTCAGTAGAGAATTTACCTACTGCTTCCTCAAATGTCATTTTCCCGGATACCAATAATGTCCTGATACTATCCAGCTTGCTCAGGGATTTCTGAAAATCGGCTGATGTCACTTCGGGTTTTATAAGTATATGCCTTAGATCAGCTTCATCGCCCCTGCGCTGTATCATTTGTATGATATGGTAGCCAAACTTTGTTTTAAAAATGGGTGATACTTCTCCGTTTTGCAATTTGAAAGCTGCGGCCACAAATTCCGGGGCATAAGAGCCATTACGGGTCACGCCGTCATATCGCCCGCCATTGTCGCGGCTACCGGGATCATCACTGTTAATTTCCGCCATCGTCTCAAAGCTCTTGCCCTCATTGATTATTTTATTTCGGATGCCCTCCAGTCGTTTTCGGGCATAATCATCCATCTCCTGGTCCACAGGAGGGTCAATAACTATCTGGCCCACTTCTACAGTAGCCGGGAAAAAGGGCAGGCTGTCAGCAGGTATTTTTTTATAAAACGTCTCTATTTCAGCAGGAGTTGTTTTTATATTTTCCAGTATGGTGCCCTGCATTTTTTCTGCTACCATCTGTTCCCTTATTGCATCCCGGTATTCTTCTTTTAGCTGGTATATTGTTTTCCCGGATGCCTGTTCCAGTTTTTCTTTAGAGCCGTACAGCTGTATGAAATAACGCAGGCGGTTGTCAAGCTGGCCTTCCACATCTTCATCTGTAATCAGTACACTATCCCGTTCTGCCTGTTCCACCAGTATTTTCTGCAATATCATTTGCTGCAACATCAGGCATTTGCTCTGTTCATTAAAACCGGGGTCTTGCTGTTTTGCCTGTGCTGCCTGCAACTCCAGGTCAGACTTAAGGATAATACGGTTGCGCCCCACTACAGCTATTATTTTATCTGCGCTTTCCTGGGCATGCAAGGAGTAGCCGCAAAACAACATTATAGCCCAAAGGCATACTTTAACGGGCTGTATGTTAATCTTTTTATTGAAATGCATGTTTATAAACGGAAGCATAAGAATGTGAAGGTGGCAAAAATAGTTTATTTGCTGCCTTTATGTGTATGCCTGCAACATTTTAACTTTTATTCTTGTTTTTGTCTAATCATTATCCATGAAAAATGAGTATGAGGCTTAAAGAAATCAGTGCTGTGGCTTTCTTTTATTAAATATGCCTTTTATATCCCTGCTGTTATAGAAATCTGCAGTTACTGGTTGCAACTTAGCGGTTGACCGCCATTTAAGAAAGCGGTCTATATCTCCTTCATGAAAATTGTTCCATGCTTCGTACTGGGGTAAACCCTCAGCTTTGCCAAATAACCATTGATCGTATATATCAAAATGGCCGCTTCTTATGAGGTTATCCTGGTAGGAGAAAAGTGAGTATGGATATTTTTTTGCATAACCGGAAAACCAATCCATAAAAAACCGTGCGCGCACCATTGTGAGGTTATCAGTGGTGATACCATCACTGATAACCGGCGTTAGGGATGAATAGACTCTTAATACCGCATTTTCAAAAGTCCCGGTATTGTTGCGATCCGGTATACCATTAGCAAAATTGTCAAACATCGTTTTATACCCTGTAAATAATCTGGTTTTCAGCTCATCATCACCAGTGGTGTCATGCTCTATATTTAAAAATATTTCCCCATAAAGCAATCCCCACAATACATGTTCACTACCCAGGTATGCCATCCAGCCTCGTGGTAATTCCGGGGGTATCCCGGTTCTTTAAGTATGCCATCCAGCCAGGCATCCAGCGCAGCTTCCGGTTTCTGTTCTGAATAATACAAGTTCCCCAGCTCAAAATAGAGCATACCGGAGGATGGAAAACGTGTTAAGCCGTCCTGCAAAGTATTTTTTGATTTTTTGGTTTCATTTCGGGCGAGTTGAATAGCAGCCAGCAGCTGATAGCAGGCCGGATCTGCCTCTTTTTTTGAGATCAACGGCAAAATTGTCTGCTCTGCTTCGTCATAATTGGCAGATTTATAAAGCGCATTCCCCAATTCTTTATACAAAACAATATTACCTGGAACGAGTTGTATGGCTTGTTTATAGGTTATAATAGCATTTTTATAATCACCGCGATTTTCATATTCCTTCGCATTCCTGCTCATTTGCTCCCATTCGGGCGATAATGCGCTTTGCTGGGCAGATAATGTAATATGCAAAAACAAGATTATGCAGCAGGGGAACAGTTTTTGCAGGATTATTTTCATTTAATAGCGAAAATACAATATTATTGAATGAAGCGTTATCAGTAAATTGCTTCAAAATTGAATCTCAATTCACAGATAAGAACAAGATCATGGCCAATATTAAAAATATAGGAATTCTCACTTCCGGCGGAGACGGCCCCGGAATGAATGCTGCTATACGGGCGGTGGTGCGAACCGGGATATATCGTGGTATTGAGGTATATGGCATCCGCAGGGGGTACCAGGGTATGATAGAAGGAGATATTTTTAAAATGAAAACGACAGATGTATCTGATATTATACAGCGGGGAGGGACGATACTGAAAACTGCCCGCAGCAAGGAATTCATGACGGACGAAGGGATGAAAAAAGCATATGACCAGCTTAAAGAGCACGGAGTGGAAGCATTGGTGCTGATAGGCGGTGATGGTACTTTCAGAGGGGCGGTACAGTTTTTTGAGAAATATACAATTCCTGCAGTGGGCATACCTGGCACCATTGATAAAGACCTGGCAGGCACAGACCTTACCATTGGTTTTGATACTGCTGTAAATACAGCAGTATCTGCTATTGATAAAATAAGAGATACGGCAGAAGCACATGACCGGCTCTTCGTAATAGAGGTAATGGGCCGTGATGCCGGTTATATAGCCCTTAACAGCGGCCTGGCCTGCGGAGCAGAAGATATTTTGATACCTGAACAGATAACAAATATGGAAGATGTCCTTAACCGTATAGATATTGACGAGCGCCGTAAAAAAACTGTTCATATAATAGTAGTTGCAGAGGGAGATGATTTTGGAGGTGCCAGAGAAGTTCATGCCAGTATTAAAGCACGTTTTCCATTACTTGACATCCGCTCCTGCGTATTGGGACATATTCAAAGAGGAGGCTCTCCCACATATACAGATAGGGTATTGGCAAGCCGCCTCGGGTATGCCGCCGTAAATGCGTTACTAACAGGAAATTCACAAGTTATGGCAGGTGTAGTAAATGGAGAAATAGTCTTTACTCCGTTAAAAAATGTCATTAAGGGTGACTCAGTTATACAGACAGATTTGCTTGAAATGATAACGGTGTTATCAGCATAATATATTTGCTTATGCTTAAAATATTGAAATTCAGTTAAATTATGGTGAACTATATAAATAAGACATAAGGTGGTAAGTGAAGTTCTTTTTTCCTAAAAAATAGGCGCACCTGCATTGATTGTTTTTTATTTATTTTAATTTCATTCATTCATCTAAATTAAGTATTCTCCTCATTTATCAGGAAGCACTTTGATGTTTCCTATTTCCCGAATTATTTTTTGGTTTTTCGAGAACTTAATTATCTTTACAAAAATTAGTTAATGTAAAACTAATGTCATTCATTTAAGATGTCATTCAGCTAATTTGATACTATTATAGGTGCTTTTATAGGTGCTTTCACCTATGAACCTTGAGTTAAAATTTCGGTGCGGAATGTGTGGAAAAACTATCAATGGCGCCTTGCCATTGCTATGTTTCCTTATACTGATTATTAAGTAATTAAGAATTGTGGAAAATAATAGTTTCGGTTTACGTTTTAAAATGTATTTTTGGTTCAAAAAAAAGTTAAACATGCCCATTAATAAAACCTTGATAACGTTCATATTGCTATTAATTTCTTTATTATCAACAGTTTTATGTAGTGCACAACGCCAAACAAAATCTTCGCGACATGCGTCGCCTCACGTTGTGATTCCATATAACCATTCTACATTGGCTGCGCCCCCCGGCATGGTTTACATAAAAGGAGGTACTACTACGATTAAATATGACCAGTCTTCGACCGATACAAACAGTATAAGAAAAGTAAGTTTGACTTCATTTTTTATCGACAGAACAGAAGTTACCAATGAACAATACCATCAGTTTACTAATTGGGTAATTGATTCCATAGCAGTTGTGAAATATCTTAAGGATGACAAATATTTCATACAGGATGATAAAGCAAATGGTAACGGGAATAATAATACTTCCAATAATAATACTATAACTGCAGTGGACACTGCTAATAAGGCATCTGATACGAGCAAAATGGCAACATTCTTTAAAGCTCCGGATACGATAGGCGTTGTTAGAACAGCAGATACCGGCGCAATGGCGAATACGGGCGATGTGGTTAAAAAACGTATTGACTGGTCAAAAGTAGACCATGAAAAGATATTCAATCCCCGGAATGACGAAATGAGGGCTAAGATTCAGCCGATGCTGGATGAAAATGGTAATATAAAGAAAGAAATGTACATGTTTTCTTATACTTATTTGAAGCCCAATACCGGGACTGCAAAGAAGAAAGGCGCACAGTATAAAACAGTCTCCATAAACATATATCCGAATGAAAATGTATGGGCAGATGACCTTACTAACGCACAGACAGAAATGTATGTAGAAAATTACTTTAAATCTCCGCCATTTAATGACTATCCTGTGGTTGGTGTTGACTGGGTGCAAGCAAATGCATATTGCTACTGGCGCAGTATGGTTTCTAAATCTTATGTAAACATGCCGGAATATATGAAGTCTTATCGCCTTACCTATTCACTTCCTTCGGAAGCTCAATGGGTATATGCTGCCCAGGGATTTTACGATATGATCCCGGTTTCTGATACAGACGTTGTTGATTCTGTAATAGGCACTTTTGTTACATCCGATACTACAGTAACTCCGCATGATAGTGCATTTGTGGCCAGGATGCTCGCACCTAAACCGGTGGTAAAGGTTGTAGACAGCGGAAAGCTCGCTTCCCGTGAAGAACGCGCCGCAGAAAAAAGAGCTGCAAGATTAGGTAATATGTATATTTCAGATTATCTGAAACTGAAGGGAAAATACGGGGGCAAATACAGTAAAGGTTATCCATTCGATAATGGCGGACCCTATTCAGATAGTACAGCCATACATAAAGATGTAAATGGTATGCTTGAAAACTTTAAACAGGATGAAGGAGATTATTGGGGGGATGGCTCCGCACTTACCACTCCTGTAATGGCATTTGCACCTAATGAATTTGGTTTATACAACATGGAAGGGAACGTATCAGAGTGGGTGATGGATGCCTACAGTCCTTCTGTTTTTGCGTTTGTGTCTGATCTTAACCCGGTATTATTATATGATGCCGATTCATCTGACGCAGATGCCATGAAAAGAAAAGTGGTGCGTGGCGGGTCATTTATGAGTAATGCCAAGTCGTTAACTCCATATTATCGCGACCTGGAATTGCAGAACGTATCTCATTGCTTTATAGGCTTCAGGTGTGTATTGCAGGCACCAGAAATATTGGACAGAAATCTTTCTACGCGTCAGAAAACTATACGTGGTCATAAAACTAAGAGAAAAGTGTCAGGAGCAGTTAACTAATCAGAACCAGAATAAAAAATAAAACAACTTACATTTAATCCATTAAAAATTTAACCATTATTCACAAACAGTTCACTCACAAATTCAACTAAATTCTTAAATTATGAGCACAAAAAAGAAAATTGGTCTTAACAGTATCATCTCCTGGGGAGCAAGTGTCGTAATCATTGGTCTGATGTTTAAAATCCTTCACTGGCATGGGGGGGAAATCATGATTGCTGCAGGTCTTATGACAGAATCTTTACTTTTTGCTATCCTTGGTTTTGCATCAATGACCGTTACTGACGATTCTGCGGCTGGTAAAGACGGAGATAAAGGCGGATCTGCATTACATGATCTCCTTGCTACGTCTATTACTCCCAAAATTATTGAGCGCCTGAGTGCTGGTTTTACGCAGTTCAATAAGACTGTTGAATCAGTGAACCAGGTTACGGGATCTTTTGACGTGACTAAGAACCTCATTAAAGAATTAGAAACAACTACATCTGATGTAGGTAAATTCCGTAACAATATGACAGCAGTGTCTTCTGGTTTCGATCAGTTTAATAAAGCGCTGCAGGCAATAGGCCAAATGTCTACTGCTTCTCAAAGCATTACTAAAGATTTTGAAAGTGCAGGCCAGGGTATGAAAGCATTTTCTAAAAACATTGCTGATATGAATTCAAGTTTTGACCAGTTCTCCAAGACTTTAGCTGCTATTAGTCAAATGAGCGCAACTTCTGCTAACATGTTAAAAGAGTTTGAAGCTGCTACCAATGGTATGAAGGCATATAATAAGAACCTGACTGACCTTACTAAGGTTTACCAGGCTCAATTAGACGCTTTCCGTAAAAATTAATTTAACCATTATGAATTCGCTTATTTGAACCTATTAAGTAACTAAAAATATACACAACGCATGGCAGCTGTAAATGAAACTCCCCGGCAAAAGATGATGGGTATACTGTACTTGGTGCTGCTTGGAATAGCGGCAACCACAGTTACGGACCACGTTCTTGATGCCTTTAGTAACCTGACCGTAAGCTTGGAAACATCAACAAAAAATGTTCAGAGCACAGTTAGCAATAGCTTTTCAGCTTTTGAAGCAACAAAACTGAAAAGCGACCCGGTACGTAACCAACCAATCTATGACAAAGCAAAAAAAATAAAAGGATATGTTGATGACCTGGATGCTTATATTAATGGAGTAAAGGAAAAATTGACAGTCGAAGGTGGTGGTTTGGAAAAAGATGGTGAACTCAAGGCTAAGGCAGACGTAGATATAGCCCCCAGGGTAATGGTGCGTAAAGGTTTGGCAAAAGAATTAAAGCAGCATATTGAAGATACCCGTAGCAAAATACTGGCATCGCTCGATAAGAATGAAACAAATGGCTTGACGCTCTCTTTGAATGCACAGGATCCTCCAAAGAAAGTAGGCCAGTTAAAAGTATCATGGGAAGAAGACAATTTCGGTGATGGTATTCCTTTAGTGGCAGCTATTACTGCATTGACAAAAATCCAGTCTGACCTTAAAAATACTGAATCAGATGTAATAGGAAGAATATTGCAGGCAGACAAAACGCAGATCGTAATGGACCGTTTTGAGGCTGTAGCAGTAGCTCCTTCTTCTTACATACTGGTAGGTGAGCAGTATAAGGCCCAGGTGTTTTTATCTTCTTCCAGCAGTACTTCCAACCCTGAAATCATGGTGGGTGGCCAGAAACTGAATGTTGTAGATGGCAAAGGTGTTTTCACTGCTGCCGCAACATCTGAAGGTGAGAAAAAATGGTCTGCTACCATCCGTGTTAAGAAAACAGATGGTACTACCCAGGAATATAAATTACCTGACCAGACATACACTGTAGCACGTCCATCAGCTACGATTTCTCCTGATAAGATGAATGTATTTTATATCGGATTACCTAACCCGGTTTCTATATCAGCTCCTGGTTTTTCTGATGATAAAATACATGTAAGCCTGAGCGCAGGTGAATTATCTGGCCATGGCGGTGCATATACTTTTAACTTTAAGCCAGCACAGCGTGGTAAGGTAACTGTTACTATCAGCGGTGAGTTGGAAAAAGGTAAAAACAAAGTGTTGACTACCAAAGAATTCCGTGTAAAAACAATCCCTCCTCCCCGTGTTAAGTTTGCAAATAAAGGTGGTGGTAAGTTAAATGCGGTTGCAATGAAATCACAAAACAGGTTATTTGCTGTACTGGAAGATTTCGAGTTTGAAGCAACATTTACAATCAAGCACTTTACATTATACATTAACAAACCAAGAAGTGATGTGTTTGTAAAGGAATCTAACAGCAATGTGCTTACTCCTGAAATGCAATCTGCTATGAATGGCGTAACAACAGGTTCGAGGGTTACTTTTGATAATGTGTTGGTAATTGGTCCAGATGGTATTCAGAGAGCCTTAGATCCAATTACATTTAGTGTAGAATAAATTTGTTGAACAAAAAACAGTTATGAGAAAAAAAATAATTATTGCATTATTATTGCTTCTTTCTACAGGGGTGAGTACTATACTTTTAGCACAAACTCATAAGAAAAAGCATAGTAAGAAAAAGCCCAAAACAGCAATTGCGGATACCACGGCTGCTATGCCGGTAATGGATACGGCTAAAACTGTTGCAGCTACTCCACCACCTCCACAGGATGGTGTGCTAGATTCAACTCATACTGACGGGTTGATTGCAGATACATCTCAATTATCATTTCTTTATTTTCCGTTAGATAGTACACGTCCTGTAGATGGTATGTATAAGGCGCCTTTATTAAGAGGAGCCAAAGCATATCCTTATCCTGTAGTTAATAAATATAATATTAAATTTTACAGGCGTATCTGGAGAACCATCGATCTTAAAGATAGTGTTAATAAGATATTTGCAATACCCGGTGAATCTTTAATGGGGATGATTATGGAGGCGATTAAAGCCGGAAAACTTATAGCTTATAAAGATGAGGGTTATAAGGCAAGGTACACTGCTACACAAGCCCAGGCCCAGATATCAGGTGATAGCACTATTGTTTCTGATATTGACAGCCTGACAGGTGAGGTGACAGGTTCTCATAAGGTATACAACCCTTTCAATCCTGAATCTATCACAAAATTTGAGATTAAAGAGGATATATTCTTTGATAAAGTACGTGGCAGGGTCGTGACTCAAATAGTTGGTTTGGCGCCTATAAAAGATTACAAATCAAGTACCGGTGAATTTGTAGGTACTGGTCACCCATTTTATTTGTATTTTCCACAATGTCGCAATATATTTGCTGGTTTACAAATATTCGATACTCAAAGAGACGTTTATGGTTTAAGTTATGATGATATATTTATTACTCGTAACTTTAACACCAGAATTGTAAAAGAGTCGAATACCGGTGATTATAGAATAGTAGATAAATTCCCTAATGAAGAAGACCAGAAGAAAGAGGCCGAACGCATCGAAAGAGGGATAGAAGACTTTAAGAAAAATACATGGAAGTATAAATAAAATATTCTAATTTTACAAAATACATTATATGAAAAATAAAATCTCTGCTTTATTATTAGTGTGCATGGCGGCTATGGGTATGCAATCTAAAGCCCAGGTAAGGTTAGATCCATTTTATCCATACAGTAAATATACATTTGGTGTTGCTGCAGGTTATAGCACATTGTATGGTGATTGGCAAAACTCAAATTCTGAGCCGCTGTACAAAATAAGTGTGGCAAGGAATGTGAATGAATGGGTGAATATAGATGCCGAATTCCAAAAAGGCGGGCTGAATGACTATGAGTCTAAAAATCACTGGACAAATGGTTTAAGTGTTTTTAACCAGTATACATCTTTTTCCCTTACGGGTAATGTGTCATTGGGTGAATTATTTAACTGGCCCAGGAATTTTATTGCTAAACAGATATACGGCATATATATTGGAACCGGCATTGGGTATATGCATAACGACATCACTAATATAACTTTGAAGTTCAGAAATGCTGATCAATACCTGATCACAGACTATGACCCGAATAATGTGAAAACAAAAAGCAACAACTTCTATTGGCCTATTAATGTTGGTATCAACTTGCATATTACAAAATTAGTTGCTTTAAATGTCAATTATCAGTTCAATTATTGTTTCTCTGATTATGTGGACGGTTATAGTTTCCAGCAGCCAACAGCGACTAATCAATATAATGATATGTATTCTGTTTTGTCTGTCGGTCTTCACTTTTATATTGGTCACATTAGTATGACTCCAAATCTGGAATAAGCAGTGCAATTACTTTTTTAATAGCCCCCTCTTTGAAGGGGGCTATTTATTTATGGATATCTATTGAGTATTATATTTGATGCTATTCCCATTATGTTAGTAAAAAAAAATGTTGGGTATACTGCTCTTTTCTACATTGTAAGCACATTTGGTTAAAATTGTAATACAATTGCTTCCTAATATTTATAAATCGGCATCGAATGAAAATTTTTTATGCAGTATTTTTTCTATTTATATTCCCCAATGCATTATTTGCGCAGCCTACATTTAAAGTAGGCTGGAATACCTATAATACGGCCATAATAACGCATCAATATACATATAGGTATACTTATAAAGATAGTACTATACTTACGCTCATTGATTCGATGCAGATATTGTGTACCGGTGACAGCCTTGTGAGTGTGTGTGTCCACATGCCGATGCATGAAAGAAGTGTGTATAAGACTGCCGACTTTATGAATACCAAGAAACTGCTTATAAAAACAGAAGAATATAGAGATGAAAACCTGCAGCAAAGTAAGGAATGGAGCTATGATGATAAGAACCGCAAAATCTCCCAGGTAGAAGAAAATAAATCGAACGGAAATGTTTATAAGAAATATTATGAGTATGCTCCTGATAAAAAGACTGGGGATTTTATTGTGACAGAAAGCGCATATTATAATGGTAAAGTGGAGTTTTATACTAAAAGCTATTATGATAAAAGCAGTGTAAAATATAAGGAAGTAAGGTTAAATGACAACAATAAGGATGTGATTCATATTGAAACGTATACTTACGGTGAAAACGGTAAAGTAAGAGAGCGCTCCGTTTTTTTTCCGGAGTTTAAGGTTACTAAAAATTTTGAGGAGAAAGAAGGTATGGTACCTGCAAAATGCTACCGTAAATTGCCAATGGGTGTTATTGAAAAACCGACCATGTCTATTGCCAGGATTCCTTTTATAAAGAAGGTACTCATAAAAAACCAGGCGACTATTTATGATAAGGATTGTGATGAATTTGAATACAAATTCACTAATGGCACTAATTGTGAAATAATAGTTTCCACTACTAAAACGCCTAATGTCTGGCAGGTGGTATATAAGTTCAAAGAGGTAGCCAAATAGCTGCTTCCTGAATTACTTACCAACAAAACTATGGCCGGATTTTATCATCTCCGGATGCATGGCCTGGAAGCGCGCAATATCCCTGATAGATACGTTCTGTACATAGGAATTATCGGGGTTGTGGTCAATATAATGCTGGTGGTACTCTTCCGCACGCCAGAATCTGGTATAGGGCATTACCTGGGCTGCTATTGGCTTTTTGTATTTGCCTGATTTGTTCAGCTTGTTTATGTATTGCACTGCCATTTCTTTTTCTTTTTCATTCCGGTAAAACACAATAGAACGGTATTGCGTGCCTTCGTCCGGCCCCTGGCCATTTACCTGTGTGGGGTCTTCCTGTGATTCAAAGTATACCTGGAGGAGGGTAGGGTAGGATATTTTTGTGCTGTCGTAATAAACATTTACAGTTTCGGCATGGCCGGTGGTGCCGGTTTCCACATCTTCATAAGTGGGGTTTTCTTTAGTGCCTCCCGCATAGCCGGAAACGCCATCTATAACGCCTTTGATACTTTCAAAGAGTGTTTCTTCATGCCAGAAGCAGCCTGCCGCAAAGGTGGCCTGGCTGTACCTGGAAAGATCAGCGGGTACCGGATCTTTAGCAAAATTCTCAGCAACTGCCTGTGCTTTTTTTGAGGATACGGCCTGTCCACATGACACAAGGCTAGATGCGAGGAGCAGCGTGGATAAATAAAGTGAGGTGCGATTCATTGTGTTTAGTTTTTTATACAGGTATATACGAAGTAGGGTGGTTTAGAGTTTGCAATTTACAGTCTATAGTTCGCAGTTTTTCAGTTTGCGGTAGTTGTAATCTTCCCGTTTTTCTGAAAAATTGCAGGTTGGGCAATTTCGTTTGCAGGTATTTTTCATTTGTGCTGATAATCAATTCTTTGTGTTCTGTTTTGCTTGTTTCAAATTGCTCATTTGTCTTCCCATGAGCATTTTCAGTTTGCTCATTTGCGGTTTTTTGCGGCCGGCTTCGGGCGAGCGTGGGCTATGTGTGATTTATATGTATAAAATTTATTATGTGTTTTTCTGATTAAGGTAAAAGGTAATCTCTCAAATAACTTGTGCCTGTGATGGTATGACAAATTTCGGAAGGATTTTTGAAATGTATGCCTAAAATCGGCGCCATTACCTGAGAACAGGTAGTGGTGGTCTGTTGGCAGGTAATGGCGCGGAAAATGTCTGAACCTTGATTTTCATGATTAAAGGATTTTCATGATGTAAACTTATTTCAGGACTAGACACCCGCTACTGCCGCCAAGTCCGCGAAGGGCGAGACTCGGCGGGGACGGAAATATCTATGGAGTATGTATATGGATAGTCTCCCCGCTACCTTTATTACTCTGATATTGATAGAAGGTAATTGAGTTGTTTGGTTGATTATAGGTCAATGTATCATTGACTATTTCATATAAATATGAAATGTAAATGTTATTAGTAAAAATCAGGTTGTTATTTTTGGTTGAGACGTATTTCAAAGTGTCTCCATAGGTAGTGGATAAAGGATACAAAAGTAATACTGTCTGATCATTCAGAACTATAATAGAGCGGTTTAAGGAAATGTTATATGTCGTATCATTGTAACCGATTCGGCCAAAGTCGTACTCTGTGCCGATCCAAGTATGGTTACCTGCCATTTTATATACGTTCTTCAATGAGTCTTTCTTGCATCCGTAGGTAAAAATAAAAATCCACAACATTATACTCCTCTTCATGTCTTTAGTCATAATTAGTTATTAATTTATTTATGCAGTAACACTCATTATATATAAAATGCTGCACCTCTCCTCCGCCCCATTGGCTTATCAAGAAAAATTCATTATTACTTCTAAATTGTAAACTACTGCCGGGAATTGTCCATTCATTTGATTCAGCTATTTGAGATTCCAGTACCTGATAGTGATACCTTAAACCATCAATGTTGTGAAAACAGCATATAAAATTAAATGGGAAGATAGGAAAATAAATGATTGTATTGCCATCATGGCTGACTGCGATATTACCGCCATGATCAGACTGTAACTGATCAGCTATCTTGGCATCTCCATATATATCCGCAGAATAAGATGGACTAACCGTATTCCAAGCTGTACCATTGTCTACCAAACAATGAATATAATATAAATCATCACTACCATAAACATAATGTCCTACAAAGTAAATTCTTACTTCGCTACTATTTTGGTGAATCGCAAGGTTTCCCACAATTGTTAAATTCTGAGCATACAAGTTCCAATTGCCAGGACACTCCGACCAATAAAAATCAGTGAGACTATGAACTTCATAATAACTAAGCGCTTTAACATACAATACGCACCAATGGCGTAATCGTATGGTTGCATTTATTTAGCAAATTGCAGAAATTTACCAAACAATTCGGTAGATGAGAGAATACTCATTATTTGCTTTCCACTAAAATATTGACCATACATTACAGGCACATAAATTTTAGCTTTATCAGTGTGTACCCTGTGTACCCATTCAATGCCAACGGTATTGGAATACCCTTCTGTTTCTAAAAAGGTCACTAGAGTATCCACACTATACATCGTTTCAAGGTTATCACTCGCCACTTGTTTTAGTGCAGTAACATAATCATCAGGAAAATCAAGTACGACCTTTCTTGGTTTTTTAAGTGTCCTACCAAAACTACCCGCTTCTGAAAGCACCCTTTCATTTAAAAAAGCTGATTCATTGACTAAGTTATTTACAATATCCAAAACATAAATATTGGCAAGTGCAAATTTTGGAAAGTCGGCAGATATATTTATTAGTTCAGAGGTTTGAAAGAAATTAACAAACTCGTTTTCCATTTTTCTGACTTCAACAGTAATAACATAAGTTTTGCCAAGTGGTAAAGGTATCTCAATACTATTAACAGTGTTTTCTTCCCCATTGGCTTTATAGCGAATGTTTTCTTTTTGCAGATATTCAATTAGTTTATCGAAGATTTTCCGCCTATTGTTTTCGAGTTTTTTAAATTGTTCATCAGTGTATTCTGTACCCATGAATTTTGATTTTAACCAAAGGTATATTTTATATAGAAAGACTTTCATCTGGATTTGTATAAAAAGCAATAATCCATACCTGTTTTCAAGTATGGATTATCTTGGTGAATAAAAATTGAATTATTAGATGGATTTTCTTCGGTGGGAGCAGCCTTGGTAGCGATTCTTGTTATAAATTGTTAGATAATTTTGAGCAGATTTACCTAGCTTTAACTAACCGCCTGATTATCAGAACATTGCACTAAGGTGCGTTTAGTATGTTAAGGCGTAACTAAGATACCCGAATATATCCCTATAATATATTCTGTCATAAGGTGCTTGATTAACATAGGTTAAAGCCCCAGCCGCTTTCGTTTGACTGACAATTTTTTGTCCATAGATGCCATCAGCCGCATATGTAGGGCTTGTAGTTTGCCAGACACCACTAGATTTTTGAAACCCATGTACTCTATTTTCATCATTAAAGTCAGGATAAGTACCATCCGGACCAACAAAGAGACGCACCATCCCGGTGGTGACCGGCATAGCTGCTTTTACGATTACGGACTTTACAATAGTGCCATTCTCCGCACCTGTGATTAATGTAACCAAAGTACCTGTGCCATTAAGGTTAGGGTTGGCAACTGATATTGTTACAATCCCGGTGTTTGCAGTGAGCAGCGAGTAATCATTGCTGCCATTCATGGATTTGTTGCATTCGCACATAAAGAGGTAAATTTTGTGGCGTGATTAAATATTGTTATAGCATCGTGAAAGAGGATGATATAAACGTTAAGAGGAGCATTAATGCCGCGTTACGGGAAAAAGACGGTATTGGGGGGTACGGTGGTTTGTAATTTGTTATTGTTGTGTGAAGAGGTGGGTAGCATTCTGAACCCTGAATGGTGCTAACGCCACGGGTGCTTCATAGCTGTAAGCAAACCGGGAACAAAATATCTTACTTGTAATAATTGCCAGAATATCTCCCGCTCATACAGGATGTTTGCATTGGAGCAAAATTTTTCGAGATCAGGCTGGCATGGCCGCAAGATAGGGGGTAACATCTATCTTCTGAGTGCGGGACCTGAGGAACGCAATAATTTCTTCATCGGTCTGGAAGCGGTTGCCAATGTTTACAAAATGCTTTGCCAGCAGGTCGTAACGATCCCTGATCAGATATATAAACACATGCAGGAAGTGGATGCCATCAAATACGATGGCATTATTGGCAGCATATTCGTCCAATGTATCCTGGAAAAAAGCGGGGTGTTCTGTCCAGTGCATGGTGGGGTGAATGTGGTGGCTGATGTGGTAGCCATCGTTCCAGCATTTTACATTATACTTGGTGTTGATGCAGGTAACGCTGTTTTTATAGGCATTTGAAGGGTCCTGGGGATCAATGAAGGCATGTTGCGCCCAGTTGCCGGTCATGGCGATAACGCGGAAGGTAATGAAGGGTAATATAAAAACAACGAAGGTAGCAGGCCCGTTCACAAAACACAGCAATACGCACATGGCTATAAACAGCACTTCTCCCCTGATGGAGCGATAAAGGAGGCGTTTCCTGTTTTTACGTACAAAATAGTTGCACAAATGGTATATACCCATAAAGAGAAAGGTGCCTAAATAGTGCGCAAATCCTTTGATGGAATCACGCTGATAGGACATAGTGCTACTTTCATCGTCCGGCATATTGTTTTCCGGGTGGTGCATGCCGACATGGTGTGTATAATAGGTCTCCGGGGTTTGACCGAAGAAGGGGCCAATGATCCAGGGGAGATAATGATTAAGCAGTCCATATTCTGATTTGAAAAATGGACGGTGACTGGTGCAGTGCATCATTAATCCATATGGCCCTTTAAAGACGACATTATTGAGGTATTGGTAAATGATAGCTGCCAACCACCAAAGCCAAAGGGGTAAAGAGGGGATATACAGTAATATAGCTAAGGGAATGAGCGTACCGGTGATCTTTAAGGTAAGATACACAAAGGGCAAATCACGTTCATCCCGCAGCAGGGAAACAAAAAAATGATCTAAACGAGTAATGGGTTTACGAACGCTTACCGGGTCGTTAATGGCAGCTAGAATCTTCATCTGTCAGTAAAAAAAGGTACGTGATGCAAGGTACAGAAGATAAGTAAAATAACATGATAAAGGTTTTTAAGAAATGACGATGATGTTATCATGTCATTTGAATATTAAAATCACACTAAACAGTTACCCACATTATCTGCCCTCATTATTCTACTTTTCTTTTTGCGTCGCCAAAAAGAAAAGATAGCAAAAGAAAAAGGCGTTTTTTTGAATTGCTCCGCACAAAAAAAGAGGCTATACGCTGTTATGCAGTTCGCTAATCAGCTACATGGCGCTGGTTTTCTGCCTATCCCATTTGCTAATCATCTTCCATTCTTATTTCATCTATTTGGTGTTATTTTACTGCGGTATAAAAGTCTACGGCATAAAAAGGCGCCATCAAACACTCAAATCTATCTCTTTAATCAGCAAACAATGTTTAAGAATTTGGTGTAATTTAAAAGTGTAAATGGTATAACTCCATATGGATACTCATTGATGCGTTGTCTAATTTTTATTAACAATTCATTAGCATTTTGAATCTTCCAACTTTAATCTTTTATAAACAGGTTTTCCCGACATTTGCATAGTGTTATAAAAAATGTAATACATAATTTCTTAATCTATTCTTAACAATAAGATAATATTAAAATCACCGCTCATGAAAAGAAATAATCTACCCCGATTCAGAAATCTACCTATTTACGCAAAAGCACTTTTTTTAGCTGGCATATTATTGTTTGGATGGAGTGTAAGCGGCAGCGCCCAGTCGGTAACCTATGATAATGGGGAGACTCAATCATTATCTGTATGCCAGGATGCCGCGGCAACTTCTATTAATTCGATATTAACCGCATCTGATCTTGCCGGGGTTAGCTTTACATGGAATATTATCACAACCCCTAGTCATGGCACCTTAAATGGCTTTGCAGCAACTGCCCCGGCAGGAACAGGGGTATCTCCAACCGGAACAAGCTACACCCCGGCTGCAGGGTATAATGGTATGGATACATTCAGCGTGCAAGTGGATGATGGTGCCGGCAGCTTTGATACCGTATGGGTAAGCGTAACTGTGAACCCAACGCCGGGGCCAATCAGTGGCGCAAACAGCCTATGCACTGGTGATACCACTACGCTGATGAATACCATCACGCCGGGAAACTGGAGCAGTAGTAATACTTCTGTTGCTACAATAGATCCGGCTTTGGGATTTGTTACTGCCATGTCTGCCGGTGCTGATACGATTACTTACCAGCTAAGCACCGGTTGTAATGTAACAACTACAATCACGGTGAATCCGCTGCCGAATGCAATTACAGGAGGCACAACTGTGTGTGAATCTGCTACAACAACATTAAGCGATGATGGCGGTGGAACATGGAGCAGCGCGGATGGTACGGTGGCTGTAAATGCAACAACCGGTGATGTATCTGGTATTACAGCAGGCACAGCGACTGTGACTTATACACTGCCTCTAACAGGCTGTATGACTAATACGATGATTACTATAAATGCTTCGCCATCTGCTATTTCAGGCGGTACAAATGTGTGCGCGGGATCTGTAACCACTTTAAGTGATGGCGGAAGCGGTAACTGGGGCAGCGGTGATACTACTGTATCAGTTAATGCCACAACCGGTGATGTTACTGGTGTTTCTGCCGGTACTGCAACAGTTACTTACACACTCCCTAACACATGTGCTACTACTACCATAGTAACGGTAAATCCATTACCGGCTGCTATAACAGGGGATACAGTTTTATGCCAGTGGCTTACTGTTAACTTTACCGATGATACAACCGGAGGCTTATGGAGCACCAGTGACGCAGCTGTGGCCTCTATAGTAAGTTCGGGAGCTGTAGTTCCTACAGGGATTGGTACGGCAACTATTACTTATACATTGCCTACGACCTGCGCGGCAACAATACAGGTAACCGTGAACCCGCTGCCCGCAGTAATCACGGGGCAAACAAACATATGCATGTATGACAATACCGTCTATCTTAGTGATGCCACCGGTGGTGGCTCATGGGGTGGGCCATCGATTTTAGATCCTATAACAATAGATAATTCTACAGGACAAATTGCAACCCTTAGTCCCGGAAGTGTTATGGTGACTTATACATTACCTACAGGTTGCATTGCCACAACTACTGTAACCGTGCTTCCTGCGCCTGCTGGCCAGACTGTAAGCGCAGGTGGCAGCTATTGTATCAATACAGGTGGGCTTGATGTGAATATTGCCGGATCTGATACGGGCTTTACCTACCAATTACTGAAAAGCTCATTGCCGGTTGGCAGTATATTGGCAGGCAATGACACCGCCCTTGATTTTGGTTTGCAGACCGCAGGCCGGTACCAGGTATTAGCTACAGATACAGTAACGGGGTGTACCAGTGTTACATCGCCTATTGTTATTGGAACTTACTCAATACCAAACGCATATTCTGTATCAGGTGGTGGCAACTACTGTGACGGCGGCATGGGTGTGGACGTGGCACTGAATGGCACAGACACAGGAATTATTTATCAATTGTATGATGGTGGCCTGGTATCAGGCAGCACATGGGCAGGAAATACTTTGCCCATTGACTTCGGAAATGAGACAAAAGCCGGTATTTATAAAGTGGTAGCAACCAACCGTATTACCGGATGCAAGGATACTATGACGGATAGCGCTATAGTGATTGTGAACCCGCTGGTGGACGCTGGGATAACTATTATCAGCAATCCGACGAAACATGATACTGTATGTGAAGGAAGCTCTGTGACGCTGACGGCAGTGCCTACCAATGCAGGCCCTCACCCTGTTTTTACATGGAGCGTAAACGGAACTATTGCATATGGCAATGACAGTACCACTTATACAGACCCATTGCTTACTGATGCAGATGTGGTGGTGGTGACGATGATCAGTGACGCTAATTGCATAGTGGCGCCGGGCGTGGCTACGGATGAAGTAACATTAAACAGGGTGCCTGTTTTCATACCTGTAGTATCTATCAGCGGCGCTACCATGGTAGCAAAAGGGCAACTGGATACGCTGACTGCGACGGTGACAAGTGCCGGACCGAACCCAACTTATCAATGGCTGCGTAACGGCAAGCCAGTAGTAGGCGCTAACGGGACGACATTTGCGGGTATATTCAGCGATAAGGATTCCATATCCTGCATTGTACATGGCACGGGTCATTGCAGCGACCCATATCCATCATTTAATAGTGTGATCATACATGTGGGTGCAACTGAAGTTGCGGAAGTAGCTGGCGCGATGAATCTTGCTGTAGTGCCAAACCCCAGCAAGGGCACATTTACTATCAGTGGTGCTACAGGAACAATTAATGATGGTGAAATGTCGCTGGAAGTAACTAATATGGTAGGGCAGGTTGTGTATCATAATACAGTAATCGCAACTAATGGCGTGATGGCACAACAGGTGGAACTGGATAAGTCCATAACGCCCGGCATGTACTTACTGAATGTGCGTAGCGGAAATGAACAGAAGGTGTTCCGTATAGCGGTAGAAAAATAAGATAACCAATAAGTCTTTTGCAAATAGTCCTGGGTGAACCCGGGACTATTTTTTTATATAAAAATGCTCGCAAAGGCGCAATAATAACCCGCTATCAATTCTATCAAATTAGTCTGTAGAGGCGATGCATCGCCTCTACAGATGTCGATCAATAATTTTGATAGCAGTTCATTATAAAGCCCGCAAAGATGAAATGTGCAACAAAAAAGCCACCCGGATTTTACCGGGCGGCCAACATTCTTAACATTCACTCAAAAGGGATAAAATTATGCCCCTAGTATCTTTTGTATTTTCTTGTCAAATACATTTTTGGGAGCAGCACCTACCTGCTTGTCCACTACCTGACCGTTTTTGATAAACAAAACACATGGTATGCTGGTAACGCCATAATTGATAGAAAGGTTAGGGTTTTCGTCCACATTTACCTTGCCTACATTTACTTTGCCGTCATATTCTTTAGAAAGCGCATCTATCGTTGGGCCTAAAGCCAAACATGGGCCACACCAGGGAGCCCAGAAATCTATTACAGAAAGCTTATCAGCTTTGAGAACTTCGGTATCGAAATTTGAATCAGTGAATACTGCTGCCATTGCTATTTTTTTATTAATTGTTTTTAAATTAAAACGAACAACAAAGTTAACTCTTTATATAGTCACGGATAAATAGAATAGCGAAATACGGCTATAACCTATCCACATACAGTTAACAATTTGGCTTCATCTTCACATTTTTAACTTTTGTCCAATGAGTACTTGATCTCTTCGTGCTCCTGCAGGTACTTTATCAAATCATCATTTACTTCTATTTTTCTTCCCTGGGTTTTTAACCGCACAGTCATATCACTTTCCTCGTCTTTTACATTGATTATCAGCTCTGTGACGCCGGGATATTTTTTTACGTTATCTTCCATAAACCCGGCAAACTCGATACTTACTTTTTCTAATGGCAGCGACAGGTATATTTTCTTGGTTAGCTGCTTGCGTACATCATCGAGCAGCATGATATTCTGTATCTGGAACTCCATAACGCCCGGCCTGTACTTATGCTCATCATAAACGCCCTGTATCATTAGTTTTTGCCCATTTACCAGGTAGTTGCCATAGAGCACGTAGTTTTTCTCCCACATAAGTATCTCCAGGTGGCCGGAATAATCATTGATGGTCATTTTACCAAACTTGCTGCCTTTTTTAGTGGTCATGTGGCCCACATCTGTAATAAAACCAGCTATGCGCACATTGCGGCCTTTACTGGCTTCCAGTTCGTTAATAGGGAGCATACCATAATTATCCATCTCAAATTTAAAGCCATCGAGCGGATGGGCGCTGAGGTAGATACCTACTACTTCTTTTTCCCTATCGAGGAGTTCAGGTAGTCCCCATTTTTCACATTCTGGAATTAACGGGGGCTTTACTTCCGGCATTACAGATGCGCCAAACAGGCTGTTAGTAGCCATTGAGGAGCTTGCCTGGAACTGGTTGCCAAATTTCACAAGCCGTTCCAGCCCGGTAATAGGATCGGTAGGTGGGGCATAAAAATATTGCGCCCTGTGCAGCTGGGTAGTAAAGCAATCGAGCGCACCAGCCAGCACCAGGCTTTCCATTGATTTTTTATTGACTGTGCGCTGGTTTACGCGCTTTATAAAGTCGTATACAGTGAGATATGGGCCATTCGCTTCCCGTTCTGTAATAATGTCTTCCACTGCGGCTTCGCCTACGCCTTTAATAGCGTTCAGCCCAAAGCGCACCACATTTTCTTTAGCCACAGCAAAGCCTTTGAGGCTTTCATTTACATCGGGACCAAGCACCTGTAAACCCATGCGCTGGCACTCCTCCATGTAAAACTTGATCTTGTCTATATTGCCCTGGTTATTGAGCACCGCAGCCATGTATTCTGCGGGATAATGCGCTTTTAAATAGGCTGTCTGGTAGGCTACAAGCGCATAACAGGTGGAGTGCGATTTATTGAAGGCGTATTGCGCAAAGGCTTCCCAGTCGGTCCATATCTTTTGCAGTTTGTCTTCCGGGTGGCCTTTGGCTATGGCGCCATTGATAAACTGCCCTTTCATTTTATCGAGGACAGCCTTTTGCTTTTTACCCATTGCCTTGCGCAACACATCCGCATCACCCTTGCTAAACCCACCAATGCTTTGGGAGAGCAGCATCACCTGTTCCTGGTATACGGTAATGCCGTAAGTGTCGCCCAGGTATTCTTCCATCTGGGCAATATCGTAGGTAATAGGTTCCTGTCCATGCTTACGCTTGATGTAGTTAGGTATATACTCCATCGGGCCCGGACGGTAGAGGGCGTTCATGGCAATGAGATCGTCAAACTTATCGGGTTTTAGATTGATGAGGTGTTTTTGCATCCCCGCACTTTCGAACTGGAAAGTGCCGTTTGTATCGCCAGCCTGGTATAGCTCGTATGTCTCTTCATCATCAAGCGGGATGGTATCTATATCTATTTCAATGTCGTAATTCCTTTTTATCAGCGCCAGCGCATCTTTTATGATGGTAAGGGTTTTCAGTCCCAGGAAGTCCATTTTAATAACGCCTGCGTTCTCTATCACATTGCCTTCATACTGGGTAATGAGGGAGTCTACATCCTTCACCATAAATACTGGGAGGAGGTTGGTAAGGTCAGACGGGGCTATGATGATGCCTGCAGCATGTATGCCGGTATTGCGCACGGAGCCTTCCAGCTTTTCGGCTGAATGCAGCACCTGCCCATGCAGGGTAGGCTGGTTGTATATTTCGCGGAGCTTATTAACCCATTCTATTTCCTCAGCGCCGAGTCCTTCTTTTTCGTCCAGGCTACCTTCTCCTTTCAGTTCTGCATGAAGCAATCGTTTCAGGGAGATACCAGGTCGCTCCGGCACCAGCTTGGCAAGCGCATTGGCATCGCTTAGCTGGAGATCAAGTACACGCGCCACATCTTTGATACTGCTTTTCGCAGCCATCGTACCATAAGTGACTATTTGCGCCACCTGGTTTTTGCCATATTTAGCTACTACATAGTCAATCACCTTTTGCCTGCCCACATCGTCAAAGTCCGTATCTATATCCGGCATGCTTTTACGATCCGGGTTGAGGAAACGTTCGAACAGCAGCTTGTATTTAATGGGGTCTATATTGGTAATACCGATACAATAAGCCACCGCAGAACCTGCCGCAGAACCACGTCCCGGGCCAATGAACACGCCCATATTGCGCCCTTCCTTAATGAAGTCGCTCACAATAAGGAAGTAGCCCGCAAAGCCCATCGTTTTAATGGTGAACAGCTCAAATTTGATGCGCTCTTCTACTTCCTGCGTTATCTCTTTATACCGCTCTTTGGCGCCTACCCATGTAATGTGCTCGAGGTAAGCATTCTGGTCGTTGTTAAACTCAGGTGGCACCACGAAGTGGGGCAGGAGTATATCCCGTTCCAGCTTCAATGGTTTTATCTTATCGAGGATGAGGTTAGTATTATCCAGCGCTTCAGGTATATCGCTGAAGGTGGTAGTCATCTCGGCTTGTGTCTTGAAGTAAAACTTATCGTTGGGGAACGCAAACCGGCCGCCTTTTGCGGGTGTTTCATCATCATCACCTATTTCTCTCCACTTGGGGTCAGCTTGTTTAGACCCGGTATTTACACACAGTAGGATATCATGCGCATTGGCATCGCCCTGGTCTACGTAGTGGCTGTCGTTGCTGGCTATAACGGGTACATTGTACTTGGCGGCGAAGCGGAGCAACACTTCATTTACTTTTACCTGGTCGGCTATGTCGTGCCGCTGCAGCTCTATAAAATAGTCTTCGCCAAAGAGATCCAGCCACCATTTGAATACCTGCTCCCCGGCAGCCTCGCCCTTGCGCAGGATGGTGCGTGGCACTTCTGCGGCAAGGCAGCAGGTGGTGGCTATCAGCCCTTCGTGGTATTGCAGCACCAGTTCCTTATCTATACGGGGATACTTGCCATACAAACCCTCCATATAGCCCAGTGAGCAGAGCTTCACCAGGTTTTTATAACCGATTTCATTCTTTGCCAGCAATAGCTGGTGGTAGCGGATATCTTTATCGTCTTTGGAAAATTGGCGTTTGTGCCGGTTGTCAACAAGGTAAAACTCGCAGCCCACCACGGGTTTCACTACCGGCTCCTCTATATCTTTTCCTTCGGATGTTTTGCCTATTACTTTTTTCTTTTTCCATGCCTCCGCCACAAAGTCGAACACGCCAAACATATTGCCGTGATCGGTGATGGCCATTGCAGGCATATTGTCATTTCTTGCCTTCTCGTATAGCTTGGAAATATTGGAAGCCCCGTCAAGCAGGGAGAATTGTGTATGGTTATGTAAATGGGAAAACTTCATGGCTCGCACACTCTTTCAGCGTCTTACAAAGTAACGAAATTATGGGGAGGTGGAAGGGTGGAAGTTTTCCACAAAAGATTAGGATTTAGTTCCTAATTTCTTCACTATAAATAATAAATTAGTTACCCAATCGGGTGGGTTGTCATCTTCAAATAGTATTAATCCATTTTTGAGCATAGCCATTTCCTTCACAGCTTGTTCTGTATTGTCAATTAAATAGACCTCTTTAAATAAGTCTAATTTGCTTCTTAAATATATGATGCACATTTTATATCTATCAGTAATAATATGTGCCGGAATAAAATGCCCTCCTTCTTTAACCCGTCTTTCAACCCTGTCAATATTGATGTGAATATCTTTAGTGCATAAAAAGTACAGAATTATTTCATAACCTGCTTTTTGCATATTTACTAACCAATCGTAGTCCGATGCTTTTGCAAGATTACTTTCAATCATGAAATTTTGCTTATCTCCAAGATGATGGGTTATACGATTCCGGGCTATGTCTGATGCTTTGACAAAATTTTCTTCAGAATAACCGCCTAATTCATTCCTGGCAATAGTATCAACATTAACAAATGGCAAATCCTTGTTAATGTAACCATTTTTAATTGCGTTATAGTAGAAAGTAGTTTTTCCTGCGCCATTTGGCCCTCCAAGAATGAAAAGAACAGGCATTATTTAGCGGAAAAGGATTTTTTCAGGATAGTAATTTTGTTATTTTTAGGGTCTTCTTCTATATACTGGCCGTTAGATACATAAACAATAGTACTACCGGCAGCGACTGCCTTAGCCCGTACAAAATCACTAAATGTTTTGCCAACTTTTTTAAAGTCAATATTGACTAATTGCGTAGCATCCATGCTGCAAAGTTATGAGAAAATGGTGAAAACTATTTATTCCTGTGTATCTAATACATTGAGTAGCGGCTTACTTGCGGTGAGCCTTTTAAGCATTCAAATTGTTCGTTTGAAAGATGAAAACGCTGTTTCCCAAGTAATTGCGCCCGGGGCAATAGACTTTTGGTTGTAGTAATTGCTTTAATAATTGCATCAGTACCGTAATAACGGATGATTTCCTGTATATCGTTTTCAGTACCTCTTTCCAGCACACGGATAATAGTAAAAGAAGCATAATGGTCAAAATCAAGCGAACGTAGCTCAATATCCCAAAATCCCTGGGAAGAAAGTACTGGCTTATTTTTGATTTTGTCCATAAATACAAAAATACGGAATATTGGTCGAAAATTATTTATAAAGAACCTCTCTTGTTAGTTCGTAAATTTGCAAAAAAGCGTAAAATATGATTTCTGTTCATCCGCAATATATAACAGACAGTGACGGAAAGAAACTTTCCGTAGTGCTTGCCTTACAGGAGTTTGACAGCATAATGGAAGAATTGGAAGAGCTTGAGGACATAAAACTGTATGATGAGGTGAAAAAAGATAACGAGCCATCTATTCCTATTGACGAGGCATTTAAAATGATTGAAGCCAAATGTGCGAAAGCGTGAGTTTACCCCCAATAGTAAAGATTCTTCCTGCGGCAGAGAGAAAGTTTGCGATAAGGATTATGACTACATGAATATAGCATGGCTAAAAGTTGTAATGGCTTAGTAGGAAGTAGAATCTTATGAAAACTATCACTTCACCTTATAAAAATGAGCCGTATCATAATAGTAAGCCGGGTTATTGAGGTTTTTTGCTATCCGTTCCCGTACTTCAGTTGAGCTTCCTAGGCTGCGTAAAGTAGTATCATATAGGGTGGCTGTTGTCATTTTGGTAAAGTCGGCATTTACTTCTAATACCCTAAGGAAAAAATAGCCTTGGTTATTAAAATGTCCTTCCCAATAAGGAACATTAATAAATAAGGAGCCGCCAATTTTGGAAAAATACATATTGGCTTCATAAGTGGGATTAGTTCCACCTCTATCCCAGAATTTTACGTGAAATCCGCCAGTATCTATATGAGCTTTGCGTACCTCATAAAAATTCCTTTTGTCTGTATCTTCAATGAATTTCCAATTTCCTATTATCCTGCTATCCTGGTAAGTGGCAATATAGTTGCTTATCGGATAATTAGCTACGCTTTTGCAGCCAATAGAAATTATTGCCAGCAATGAGATAGCCCATAAAATTTTGTATTGCTTCATCATGAGGATGTGTTATTATGTATAAAAACCTACTGCTTTAAAGTCAAAAAAGCCTTGCCGAGATAATCAATAATATCGCCAGCTATCAATGCTTCCTGCGATAAATTTTTTGCTGCAAAGTCTCCTGCAAGACCATGCAGGTACACGCCTAAAATGGCTGCTTCGTGCGGTGCATAGCCTTGCGCCTGTAATCCGGTGATAATACCGGTAAGCACATCACCCGCGCCGCCAGTGGCCATGCCTGCATTGCCGGTCATATTATACCAGCATTCGCCTTCCGCCGTAATGATAGCTGTATGGTGGCCTTTCAGCACAATATTGATATTGTAGCGCATGGCTTGTATGCGGGCATGATCTGTCTGTATCATGGTATTGGTGTTCTCTCCAAAGATGCGGGAGAATTCCTTAGGGTGGGGGGTAAGCACGGAGCCTTTGGGCAGTTTTGCCATCAGGTCGGGTTGTTTGGCTATAATGTTCAGCGCATCGGCATCCAATATGATTGGTTGCCTGCAGGTATCAATGAATGCAGCTAGTGCCTGTATTGTTTTAGCGTCAGTGCCCATGCCGGGGCCCATGCCAATGGCATTCATTTTTTCCCATTCGTCAATTTTTTCGATCACCCGTTCTCCGCTGGTGCGGCACATTACTTCCGGCACTGCCGTTTGCAATATGTGATAGCCATAGCCGGGTACTAAGGCGGTTACAAGACCAGCTCCTGCACGCAGGGCGGCTTTTGCACAGAGTGTTACCGCTCCCATTTTTCCATAACTGCCACCCGCTACGAGTACACTGCCAAAAGTGCCCTTATGCGCAAAAGGATTGCGTGGGCGGTATATAGCAGCAATATCTGCCTGGTCTATTGTTTTATATTGGGTATTGGTGGCATTGATAAATGTCTTGTCAAGGCCAATATCGAGGATATATATATGGCCGGCATACTTTGCCGCTTCCGGGTGCAGGAAACTGCGTTTATAAAACTGGAAGCTAAGGGTATGCTGCACTTTCAGTATTGCAGCGTCTTCGTCAGGGAGTATATCCGCAGGCAGGCCGCTGGGAGTATCTATAGCGATCTTTCTATTGGGCAATTGATTGATATGGTTGATAAAGCTGGCTACCCAGCCGGTAATGGGCCTGCTAAGACCAGTGCCTAGTATTGCGTCAATCAGCACGATATGAGGAGGTATGTCTGTAATGAAAGTATCGGGGGCCACCACGCTTACTAGCTCCTTACCTATGTTGCGCAGCCGCTGCATATTGGCATTACAATCGGGAGAGAGCTCTTTGCTGAACTGTAACAAAAATGCTTTCACTCCATAACCATGCTGGTGGAGCTGGCGGGTAATAGCAAGGCCATCGCCCCCATTATTACCTGTGCCGCACAGCACTACGAATAATGTGTCTTTTGGCAGATGCTCTTTTATCCATGATACACACGTACCAGCTGCCCGCTCCATCAGTTCTTCGGAATGAATACCGGCAGCCTTTATGGTGTATGCGTCACAAGCCTTTATCTGCGCGGCGGTAAAGATTTTCATAGTGCTAATATAAAACCAAATATTGTAAAAGCAGATATTTTACTATGGATATTCCCAGAGCGCATTTATTGGCACACTATTTATTTTCAATATTATTTAAATGACATTTATGACTCTTGAAAAACTCATAACCATTAAAAGTGCGTTTGCAGATGAAGGTATGATCCCACGCAAGTATTGCTGCAACGGGGAAAATATTCATCCACCTGTGGAGTTTGATAATTTACCGGAAGAAACGAAGACACTGGCGCTGCTGCTGGAAGATCCCGATGCGATAAGTGGTATTTTTACACATTGGATAGCATGGAATATTTCACCGCACCGGCCAATAGCGGAAAACAGCGCCCCCGGTATCAGTGGGGAAAATGGCCACGGTGAAACCGGCTATACCGGGCCATGCCCACCTAACGGCACCCACCGATATATACTTACCATCTACGCGCTGGATGCCAAACTGGGCCTGGAAGCCGGTGCCGACAAACGAGCACTATTACAAGCTATGGATGGGCACATGCTGGCTTATGGTGAAATAATGGGTAAGTATAGTAAGGATAACCAGAACCAGCCACGGTGAAGAACGGGAAAAAATCGAAAGATAAAGATATACATATAGGGATGTCGGGATGGAGCTATTGGGATTGGAAAGGATTTTTTTATCCTGAAAAGCTGAAATCCACGGACTGGTTGTCTTTTTATGCCCAAACCTATCATACAACTGAAATAAACTCCAGCTTTTACCATCTGCCGAAGGCGAAAACTGTGGAAGGATGGGGCAAAAAAGTGCCAGATGGATTTACTTTTTGCCCCAAGATGAGCCGCTACCTGACACATATCCAAAAACTTAAAAATCCAGCGGAGCCATTGCTGCGTTTTTTTGATGTATTCGATTCCATCAAAAATCAGCTGGGACCTGTATTGATTCAATTACCACCTTCATTAAAGTTTGACACGAGACTGGTAAAGGATTTTTTCGAAATACTGAAAGATACCTATAGTGGCTATGTATTTGCCCTCGAAGCCCGGCATGAAACATGGTTGGCAAGAGAAGCCATAGATTTATTAGAGGAGTATAATATAGTATGGGTTATTTCGCAATCAGGGGTAGGTTATCCATATCTTGAAGCAGTTACGGCTTCTCATATTTATTTTCGTTTTCATGGGCCGGGTAAGTTGTATGCATCTTCTTATACAGACGAGCAGCTTTCTGCTTACGCGAAGAAATTTGCAAAGTGGGCGAAGGATGGCCACACCGTATGGGTTTATTTCAATAATACTATGCATGGTATAGCCCTGAAGAATGCTGATTTGCTAAGGAATATGCTTGATGTTACTTAAGGTTATTCATATAACAACTGGCAATTAGTGCAATAAAAGGTGCGCCGGTGGTGCTTACCTAAATACTCTTTTATGAAAGGAATATTGCAGCGCGGGCATATTTTCTTGGTATGTGCCAGCCAGTGCTTTTTCAGTTCAAATTTCTTTTTCCATTCCAGGAAGTCAAAGGCATAATTGCGTGTTTCTTTGATGAGCAGGTTCAGTTGGCGGGTGGGCAATTTCCCAATAACACTCAACGGATGCATTTTGATGCGGAACAATACTTCATTCTTGATAATGTTGCCAGAGCCTGCGAATATTGCCTGATCCAGCAATGCGTCGCACGCCAACATATCGGGTTTGCTTTTCAACTTCTTCTTTGCGGCAGCAGCATCCCATGCATCAGACATGATGTCTACCTTCCAGTCATAGGTCTCGTCAAGATCACCTTCAATGAATTTTACGGAGCAGGTATACAGATTTATATAGCCGTTTTTAAATACAAGACTAAGCCTCGATGTCGCGTCCTTTTCTTCATTGATCCGGTACGAACCAAATAGCATGAAATGTACTCTCAGCGTAAAGTCTTTGAAACAGATAAGAAAATGTTTTCCCCAGCTTTTGAAATCAATGATCTTTTGATTCAACAGCCGTTCCTGGTCAATTTTAGAGTTGCCGGAGACTTGTACTATTTTGCAACCTTTAAATGGCTGCACCTGTTCTTTAAGAATTACTATAGAGGGGCCTTCAGGCATATTTATTTTTTTACACGTTCTGAGGCCAAAGACTATAAAACCATACCCATAAGCGCTCGTGCTGTAGTATTTTTAGCGGAATTATGTAGTTAATAATGCATCCAAATTTGAAATTTTATAGAAATGAATCCACAATGCAACCACACATATGTTAAAGCAATAACGGCTAAATGCAAGCTGGAAATTGTTGTCGCAATATTAAATCCTAAAATTATTTCTCTTCCTCCCAAGATTTTCCCTTGATTATACGTCTATAGCATAGCGTATTAATTCTAATTAGATTCAGATTAAATAAATAAAATTTCACAAAATTATAAGGATTTAGTGCAAACTGTTAATACCTATCTTTGTTTACTTTTAAAGCTGTTTTAATAAGTGTTTTCTTTTTCCATTATCCAATTAAAAATATTTGTATGCAGAAAAGCATAGGCCTCCTGGCTTTTTACCTTTTACTATGCTGTGGCGCTGTAATGGCGCAAAACAATAATGGTACCATCAAGGGGTTTGTGTATGATAAAAAGACAGGGGAGCCGGTCATTTATACCAATGTGCAGGTATTGAATGCTAAAACTGGTGTGCAGACAGATGTGAATGGTTATTTCTCGATTTCATTGCCATCGGGTACTTATACTTTATTAGCTACGGGGATTGGCTATGATTCCAGTATAACGACTGTAAACTTATTGCCTAACACTATTGTTACAAAGAAGCTGGTTTTGACTTCGAGAGATTTGCAATTAAAAGATGTGGAAGTCAGCGCCCGGAAAACAGACCGTATCACTCGTATTAATACGGGTGTTACCACAGTTACTCCACGCGATTTGAAGTTATTGCCAAGTGCTGGTGGTGAGCCGGATATAGCACAATATTTACAGGTGATACCGGGTGTGGTTTTTACCGGCGACCAGGGGGGGCAGTTATATATACGCGGCGGCTCACCGGCGCAGACAGGTATTTACCTGGATGGGATTACTATTTATAATCCATTTCACTCCATAGGCCTTTTTTCTGTATTTGAAACAGAGGCTATACGTAATGTGGATGTGTATACCGCCGGCTTTGGCGCCCAATATGGCAACCGCACCTCTGCTATCGTGGACCTGCATACCAAGGATGGTAATAAAAATGAGTTTGCCGGTATAGTTTCCGTTTCTCCTATTATGAGCCGTGTGTTACTGGAAGGTCCTATCATTAAACCTAAAAAAGATAATGGATCAAATATCACTTACCTTGTTACCGCAAAGAGCAGCTATCTTGACCAGTCTTCAAAAGCACTGTACAGTGAATTTGGTGAGCCATTCAGCAGCGGGCTTCCATATAAATTTACAGATATGTATGGTAAGATAACTTTCAGTGGTGATAATGGAAGCAAACTCAACATATTTGGTTTTAATTTCAGTGACTACGCAAATTTGCTCAATGATACTACTCATGAATCAATTGCAAATTATCACTGGCAGGCAAGGGGTATTGGCAGTACTGTAGTATTATCTCCGGGCACCACTTCTTCACTCATCGAAGGCAAGTTTGCATACTCTAATTATAATATCGGGCTCAACCAACTAAGCGTAGCCGCTGATAGCGCGCCACGCACCAGCCAGATAAACGGCTTTGAAGCGGCTATCAGCTTCACTTACTTTTTACCTAATTACAGCCAGTTTAAATATGGTATAGATGTGAGTGGCCTGCATACGTCGCTTAGCTATTATCTTGCTTCCGGTGTGCCAACTACAGAAGACAGGCAAAGCACACTTGCTGGGTTTTATATGCTATACCGGCAGAATTTTAGCAGCAAATTCATATTTGAGCCGAGCTTCCGCGTCCAGTATTATTCAGAAATAAACAAGCTATCGCCAGAGCCAAGACTAGGGCTGAAATATAACATCTCAAATAGCGTGCGGTTAAAACTTGCCGGTGGGATTTATTCGCAAAATATCATCAGCACAAAATCAGACCAGGATATCGTGAACCTGTTTACCGGGTTCCTTCTTAGCCCGGATGAACGCATACAGGATCCCAACGGAAACTATGTAAAATCAAACCTGCAGACCGCATACCATACGGTGGGTGGTATAGAGGTGGATGTGCTGCGTGTGGAGTTTAACCTGGAGCCATGGGTGAAATACTTTGGCCAGGTGGATGAGCTGAACAGGAATAAGCAATATGTAAGCGATCCTGACTTTGTTGCGGCTACCGGACTCGCAAATGGTGTGGATCTTTCCGGTAAGTATAATCACGGCAGGGTGTACTTATGGGGCGCCGCAGGGTACCAGAATGTAAATTATACCAGTGTTGATTCAAAGGGCAATATACAGACCTATCCTACGCCTTTCGATACCCGCTTTAACATTAACGCAGTAGCAGCTTATACAGCAGGTAAGAAAAAAGACTGGGACTTGTCTACCCGCTTTAATATGCATGCGCCGTTCCCTTTTACACAGACACAGGGTTTCTATGAAAACCAGCCGGTTTTGCAGTTAAACAGTAATCCTACTACTACTAATGGAAACCTTGCGGTGTTATATGCCGACCAGATAAACGGAGGTCGTTTATCTTACTATCATCGCCTGGATGTTTCTGCCCGTAAGCGCATCAAAACAAGTGAAAAAACAAATCTTGACATAACATTCGCTGTAACAAATGTATACGACCGTAATAATATTTTTTATGTAAACCGTATAACAAATGTCCGGGTTTACCAGCTACCTTTGTTCCCAAGTATTAATTTAACCTGGAGCTTTTAATGTTGCATTTAATGATGCTTCAAAAACAAAAACGTAGCATACTACTTACCGCTTTTGCAGCAATCATCATATTATCAGTACCGGAATGCTTCGGGCAGGTATTAACTCCTGATATATCGCAAAACAGGGCATTAATACTTGCGGAAGAACAATATCTGCAGCAACATTACTCACTTGCAGCACAGTCTGCAGCTGCATACCTTGCGTATGCTGCTGATAAAATTCCCGGAAATTTACCTGATAAAAATAAAGCGACTTATTACCTCGCGCTTGCCAGTCTTAAAGCCAACTTACCCGATTGTGCCGCTGCCGCAAAAAGGGCAATGAATGCCACTGCTGATGTGGCATACCGGCAGCGTATCGCATTTACGCTTGCGCAGTATTATTTTAAGCATGGAAATCTTGCAGCCGCTATTCCGCTATATGAGTCGGCAGGGATCAATAATTTAAATAATGAAGAGATAACAGATGCGAAATTTGAGCTTGCTTATTGTTATTTCAATGACCACCAATTCGATAAGGCAGAGCCACTCTTTTTATCTATAAAGGAAATAAAGGAAGGCAAGTATTATATGGCCGGTAATTATTATTACGGGCTGCTTGCCTATAACAGGAATAAATATAAGGAAGCGCTTAAAAGTTTTGAACGTATTAAAGACGCGAAGGAATATCGTAGCATAGTACCCTACTATATAGCAGAGATATACTATTTCATGGGCAATAAAGCGAAGGCATTGCAGCAAGCTGATACCCTCATTAACGCGCGGGAGAAATCTTTTTATGATAATGAATTACACTTGCTGGCTGCGCAATGCTTATTTGAAGACCAGAAATATGAAGCAGCAAGGCCTTATTTTGAATACTATTACACCCACGCAGATAAAATAAGAAAAGAAGACCTGTATGAAATCGGCTATTGCGATTACCGCACCAGCGAATGGGCGAGCGCAATAGATAAATTTAAAATGCTGAGTAATTCACAGGATTCCCTGGGACAAACTGCAGTATACCTTTTAGGTGATTGCTACCTGAAAACCGGCGATATGCAGAGTGCGCGGAACGCGTTTGGCATTTGCGCGGATATGACCTATAATCCCGGTCAGCAGGAAGCATCCATGATTGTTTATGCGAAGATCAATTACGATCTTGGGTATGATGATGAAGCTCTGCGCCAACTGGACAATCTGATTAAAACATTCCCAAACACAAAATATAAAGATGAAGCGAACACGCTTATTTCAGGTTTGCTGATAAAGACCAATAATTATGCGCAGGCATTGAAGCATTTGGAAAAAGTGAGTAAGAAAGAAGACGATTATAAGCAGGTATACCAGAAAGCTACTTTTGGCTATGCGGTGCAGCAATTCAGGAATAGCGATATAAATAATGCACTCAAATATTTTAATCTTTCTATGAAGTATCCCGTGAATGGGGATTACGAAGGTGCCGCAGATTTCTGGAAAGGGGAATTGTCTTACAATCTTCATCACTATGATGATGTGATCACTTATTCGCAGGATTTCATTACTAAAAGGAACAATAAAAGCGTTATTGAGCGCATAAGCCCGCTGGCTACCGTGCAGCATGCCTACCTGAATATGGGTTATGCGGCAATGGAAACACAAAATTATGTTTCCGCGCAAAATTATTTTAATCATGCGCAGGAAGCTGGCAGCAAGGATAATTATTCAGGTCTTGTAGCCACATTGCGTGAAGCGGATGCTGTGTTTATGCAAAAGAATTACTCGCGTGCCGTGACACTTTATGACAAGATCATTAATACAGATAGCATAGATGCAGATTATGCCCGTTACCAAAAGGCCATACTGCTTGGTCTGCTTGGAAAGAACAATGAAAAAATTACCCTGTTAAAGTCGCTGCTTTACAGCAAGTCTCCATCTGCTTATGCTAATCATGCACGGTATGAGATTGCTGTTACCTACCTCGATGATGATAAATACGCGCAGGCGTTGCCGTATCTGCACCAGCTTACAGATTCTGTAAATGATAAGAGCTTTGCGCCTAAGTCGTGGATGAAAATAGGGTTTGTGCACCAGCAAATCAATGAAAACAACAAAGCCATAGAAGCGTATAAACATGTGGTGATTGATTATCCCGGGGCAGAAGAAAGAAGTGCGGCACTTGACGCACTGAAAAACCTGTATATACAAGCCAACCAGCCTGCGGAATTTACCCGCATGCTGCGTGACAACAGGCTGCCCACCCCTGAAAAAGGCGCGATAGATTCCACCTATTATGCGGCAGCTGAAACGCAATACGGGAATGGTAAAATGGAAGAGGCTAAAACCGGGTTTGATAAATACCTGCAGGAGTATCCCAACGGTATTTTTGCGGATAAAGCACATTATTACCGTGCGGAAAGCAACTATCGCTTAAAAAACTATAAAGAGACATTACCTGATTATGATGTCATGCTTTCCGGGCAGGTAAATGATTTTTATGAAAACAGTGCCCGCCATGCTGCTACGATAGCTTACATGCAAAAAGATTATAAACAGGCATACAATTATTATCAAAAGCTGAGAATGGTGGCAGATGATAATCAAACGAGGGAAATTGCTTATGATGGTTTAGTGAAAAGTGGTTTTAATACCGATAAATTTTCTGAAGCCAGGCTGTATGCTGATTCTTTATTGGCGTTGCCCGGCATATCAGCAGAGACAACTGATGATGCATTGTATTATAAAGCTAAATCGCTACAGCATTCTGATAGTGCCGATGCCGCTATAACAGTATACAAACAGCTAAGCACTGATAAAAACGGCGATATTGCTGCCGAATCGAGATTTCATATTGCGGAACTGCTTTATAACCAAAACAATCTTAAAGAGGCGGAAACTGCCGCCAATGATGCGATACAAAAATCAGCGGGATATGACTACTGGATTGTAAAATCATTTATCCTGTTATCAGATGTGCTGGTTAAAGAAAAAGATTATTTCAATGCAAAGGCTACGCTGGAAAGTATTGTGAAACATACTAAGATCACAGAGCTGAAGCAGGAAGCAACGAATAAACTGGATGAAGTAAAAAAGCTGGAGCAGCACCAAAGTAAATTGTCGGAAGAATAATACAGTATGAGCGTAAAAATTTTTATCATTTTATCGGTATGCACGTTTATGGTATTTTGTGCTAAGGCTCAACATGCAGCGCCGGCAAAAGATACTGTTTTACCTGGCTCCACGATAGAAGTGATACAGGCATATAAACCACAGATAAAGCAGGCACCAAAGCCAGAGTGGGTGCCACACCTGCCTCCCGCTGATACTACTCACCCAATTTTCAACTATGACGTGCCGCAACAGACATTATATTATACATACAGTTCTATGCCCCTGCGCCCGCTTGCTTTGGGCAAAGAACCAGCACAGCCTCTTTTTGCCAATTATGTAAAGATTGGCGGGGGTAATTTATCCACTTTGTTTCTTGATGCTGGCATAGGCGGCATATCCGGGCCGGATTATGAAACAGATATACACGTGCACCATATTTCTCAGAAGGGTACAATTACCAACCAGCAGTCGGCTTTAACAGGAATGGAAGCAGATGGAATATTTCATGACGTGAAAAGCGACTGGCATACAGGTCTTAATGTGGAGCGAAATCAATATTATTATTATGGTGGTGACAATAACATTACTTACCCGGCTGATTCGCTGAAACAGGTCTATACTACTATAAAGGCTACTGTGGATTTGAATAATAACCGGGATAGTAACAGCAGTATTATCTACCATCCCGCTATCAATGCATCTTACTATGCTGCTAAATTCAATACTTCTGAAATAAATATCGGTATCAATGCCCCCGTTAGTTATAAGGTTGATTCTAACCTGGACATACTGGCTGCCATTACAGGATCCTTTACAGAATACAATACGAACTCAGTATCTACAGGTAATAATTACATAGAGGCATTGCCGGGTATTGATTTTCATACCGGCCCAATAAAAGCACATGCGTTGCTGGGGCTTGCTGCGGGCAAAAACGGTGGGTACCTGTTACCGGATATATTGGTTGCTTATAAAATAAATTCATTATTTACAGCAAGCGCGGGTTGGCAGTCGTTATTAAAGCAAAATACTTATGAACAGCTTACTACAGAGAATCCATATATGTATAGTAGCTATACGGTGAAACAATCTGTGAACAGGGAAGCATTTTTATTATTGCAAGGCAACAGCGGCGATCACTTTTCTTTTTCAGGCCGCTTAAGCTATTGGAAATTTAACGACCTCCCCACATTTCTGAATGACAGTGGTAACGATAAGAAGTTCTACGTTGATTACCAGGACGTAACAGCGCTTTCTCTTAAGATAGCAGCAAGGTACCAGGTGGCTAATATATGGTCTGTGGGCGCCAGTGGTGATTTTTATAATTATTCAGGTAATACAGAAAAATATGTGTGGGAATTGCCATCTGTAAAAATTAAAGGTGATTTTACAGTAATGCCCGTGCGCAAATTAACTGTTACTGCGTATCTTGCGTTTCTGGACGGCATATATGCAAAGGATTTTAATCATAATGCCGTTAAGCTAAGTGCCATTGCAGATATAGGTGGGAATGCTGAATACCAGCTTATTTCACGTTTGTCTGCTTTCGCCCAGGTAAATAATATATTTAATGATAAATATCAGCGGTGGTATGGTTACCAGGCTTATGGCCTGAATGTTTATGGAGGAATAAGATTGAAGTTTTAAAGGAAAAAAATACATTTGCAGGGCAATTATTATAATGGATATAGCTAAATACATAGGACTGTTTTTATTGAAGAACCATTTCTGTTATGTACATGGACTTGGCAATATGGAGCTGCACAAACTGCCGGCTTCGCATGATGGCAAGTCATTGCTTGCCCCGTCTTACGAGGTCGTAGTTACGCCCGGTGGCTCTATTGATGATAACCTGGCAAACTTCATTGCCACCAATGAGCAAATCAGTATCTCGAAGGCTGCGAATGCGCTGCGCGATTACAGCATACAAGCGCGCAAGGATATGGCGCAGGGGAAGGAAGTTCCTATTCCCAATATTGGCAGGTTTATAGAAGAAAATGGCAAGGTAAAGTTTATTACGGATGATAATTTCAAGTTTACCCCGGCAGGTATACCTACTATAAAAAACAGCAAGCAGCTCGAAGAGCAAAATACCAGACCGGCGCATAAGCCATCCTATCCTCCTCCGCAAAAACCAGATTCTGTGAACTGGAGTATGGTAATACTCGTTATAGTTCTTTTACTGATATTAGGGGGCGCAGGATACGGCATATATTATTATACGGTTGGCGGCAAGAGCGCCAAAACACCGCCTCAACCGGTGGTCGCGCCTGTTAAAGATACTACGCCTATAGCAGCGCCTGCCATAGATACAGCACATGCACAGCCAGATAGCCTCTCCATGCCATTGACAATGCCTGCAGACAGCAACCAGGTAACGACATTTAGAATGTCAGTAAAGGCCTACCACAACAAAGAAATGGCTGATAAGCGGGTGAAAGCTATGTCGGTAAGCGGTGTTCACGCAGATGTGATGAGAGTAGATTCGCTGAATTATCTTGTATTGGCATCTGTAACTTGCCGAGCTATGGATACTACTCATTTCAAAGATTCCCTTGGCCGTTTGTATGGCTATAAAAGTGTGCAGATTTTTAGATAATTAAAAACCTGTGCTGACAAATGATGAAACTGCAAACCGTTAACTGTAAATTACCAACTGCCAACTGATGCGTGGGGTAGTATATAAATCAACAGGTAGCTGGTACGCAGTAAAAGACGCAGATGGTATTTTTTGGGACGCAAGGATAAAAGGCAAGCTGAAAATAGACGATGAAATATCCTCCACGAACCCGGTTGCGGTGGGTGATACAGTTATATTTGAGGCAGAAGATAATACAATAAAAACGGGTATTATCTCAGATGTTGCTGACCGGCACAATTATATGGTGCGCGTATCGCCCCATAATAAAAACCAAAAGCATATTATTGCCTCCAATATAGACATTGCGTTGCTGGTCGCCTCCGTGGGAGAGCCACGCACGTCTACAGGTTTTATAGACCGTTTTCTCATCACAGCAGAAGCATACCATATCCCGGCAGTTATAGTGGTAAATAAAACAGACCTGCTGAAACCTAAACACATAGATATATTACAACGCTGGCTTCAGATATATAACGAAGCGGGCTATGAAATATACCCCATCTCTGCGCCCCATCGTGATACTTTGTCGCAGCTTGAATCAAGAATAAAAAACAAAACGACATTATTCAGTGGCCATTCCGGTGTAGGTAAGAGCACACTCATTAACCAATTTATACCCGGTATCGCCATAAAAACAAAAGAAGTATCCGGGTGGAGCGGTAAGGGGCAGCATACCACTACCTTTGCAGAAATGTTTGATGTGCCGGGCGGTGGTAAAATTATAGATACTCCTGGTGTTAAGGAGTTTGGGCTTATTGACTTTCAAAAAGAAGAGCTGTCGCAGTATTTCCCGGAGATGCGCGCCCGGCTTAAAGATTGTAAGTTTAATAACTGCCTTCATGTAAATGAGCCGGGTTGCGCCATAAAGCAGGCTGTTGCAGAACAAAAGATATCTGAAGAGCGGTATGTGAGTTATGTATCCATACTGGAAAGCATAGAGAAGAAATGGTAGTTTTTATGGTTAATTGGTGAAAAGGTTAATTAGTTAAAAAGTTAAAGGGTTAAGGGATTAATTAGAGTGGTATGGTAATTTGTAAAAAACAGGTTTAGTTATGAGACTTAGATTATTGATTATTCTCAGCATTATCGGGCTTGCGGAGTATTACAGCTTTATAGTTGTTCGTTCCTCTGTGCGCAATATGTCGCCAGCCTGGCGCACAGCGCTTACCGGTATTTATTTATTGTTCACCGCGTTAAGCTGGCTTGGGCTAATTTTCTTCCGGCAGATCAATTGGGCCGCTATGCCTCACTTACTGCGAAATATATACATCGCCTTTGTATTAGGCTTCGTGGTAGGTAAGATACTGGTACTGATCGTCATGCTGGTAGACGATATACGGAGGCTCATTACTTTCCTGATTGGCGCGATCGCATATAATGCCGCGAGCACAGATGGCATCGGCAATATAGACCGCTCCTTATTTCTGAAACGTACTGCATTGGTGCTTGGTGGCCTCTCTCTACTAGGTTTCACCTATGGTATCCGCAACAGGTATAATTACAGGGTGAGGAAGATAAAACTAAAATATGCTTCCCTGCCTACTGCTTTTAAGGGATTGAGGATCGTGCAGGTATCAGATATACATACTGGCAGCTTTGACAATCATAGCGCTGTGGAACATGGCATTCAGAGAGCGATGGATCAAAAGGCGGACCTGATATTATTTACCGGCGATCTTGTAAATAATCATTCTGAAGAGGTAGATGCAAAATACCAGGAAATATTTTCCCGGCTGAAGGCGCCGATGGGCGTATACTCCACCTTAGGTAACCATGATTATGGGGATTATGTACAATGGCCATCGCCCAAAGCGAAAGTAGATAATCTCAACAGGCTGAAAGAGATACATGCATCTATGGGCTGGCGGTTACTGATGAATGAGCATGTTGTTCTGGAGCGGGGCGCAGATAAAATAGCGCTGATAGGCATAGAAAACTGGAGCGCAAAAGCCAATTTCCCCAGGTATGGAGATATGCGTAAGGCCTATGATGGGCTCAAAGAAAAGAATATCCCGTTTAAAATATTGCTCTCCCATGATCCTTCTCACTGGCATGCGCAGGTGATACCTGATTACAGCGATGTTAATCTGACACTGAGCGGGCATACGCACGGAATGCAATTTGGTATAGACAGTAAATGGTTTAAATGGAGTCCGGTACAGTATATGTATAATGAATGGGCAGGACTCTACACCCAAGGTGAGCAGCAGCTATACGTGAACCGGGGCTTTGGCTTTCTCGGTTATCCGGGACGGTTAGGCATATTGCCGGAAATCACGGTTTTTGAGTTCTCATAGCTACTGTTTTGTTAATGAGTGGGCGATAGAGATACACTTTATTTCAAATTAAAGTAATGTTTATTAAATTTGCTTCATGCGATCAACACAAATAAATAAAGAGTACATTTTTAAGTGTTTAAAAATGCACAAGGATGAAATAAAATCCTTTGGTGTGCATTCTCTTGGTTTATTTGGTTCATTCGCAAAAAATACGGCTACAGAAAACAGTGATATTGATTTCCTTGTAACCTTCCATCCTAAACAAAAAAGCTATGATAACTTCATGGAATTATACTTTTTTCTGGAAGGTTTGTTTGAAAGAAAGATAGAAATAGTTACACCTCAATCATTGAATAAGCATATAGGTCCGCACATACTAAAAGAAGTTGAAAATGTCAATTTCTGATACAGAATTGCTTCGGCACATCCTGGATGAAATCAACTTTGTTCTGGATACTGTTGGTGATAAAGACTATGATGAAGTGATGAACAATGGTATCTTATTCAGGGCTATTGTAAGAAGCATTGAAATAATAGGGGAAGCGACAAAAAAATTAAGTGTTGATTTTAAGACGGCGCATCCTCAAATAGATTGGAAAAAAATAGGGCGTACAAGAGATATTCTTATCCATGTTTATTTTGCCGTAGATAATGAGATAGTGTGGAATATTATTACTGAAAAATTATCACCACTTCAGGATTATGTTTCCAGATTGGTTAAATAAATATTGATATTTCTTGTTGCTATGTCTGATAAAGAAGAAATAACGTACACCGAAAAGAAATTTGAGAACGTTTCTTATGAAGCGAAACAGTTTGCTAACCGTTATTTTGACACCTGCACTTTCCATAAATCAATTCTGAAAGATTGCACCTTCACCAATTGCCGTTTTGTAAATTGTATTTTTGAAGATTGCGACTTGTCGTTAATAAAACTAAAGAATACATCATTTACCGGCACGGAAGTACGGAATTCAAAAGCTATCGGTGTGATGTGGTATCATGCGGCAGAGCCTTTTACCATTAGCTTTTATAATTCAAAACTTAGCTATTCAAGTTTTTATGGCAAGAACCTGAAGAAAGGAAAATTTACCGGGTGTATTGCAGATGAAGTGGACTTCAGTGAATGCATTCTTATCGAAGCTGATTTTAGGGAAACAGATCTTATAAACGCCGTCTTTTCCAATTCAGACCTTACACTGGCTAATTTCATCCATGCCCGCAACTACAGCATTGATATACGCAACAATAAAATAAGGAAAGCAAAATTCAGCCTGCCGGATGCTCTTTCCTTATTGTATGGATTGGATATTATTATTGAGGATTAGCAATTGCTTTCCAATACGTTTTATGGCATAGCTATTATAGCGATTAGACAAGTATTGTTTAAAACAGATAGTTATGATACGGAAATTAAAATCGGGTGAATACAGGATATATTCCATAAAAAAAGACTCTTCCACCAATAAGCGCAGGAACCTCGGTACATTCAAGACATTAGAGGCTGCCCGAAAGCATGAGCAGGAAATACAGTATTTTAAGCATCATTAACGGGCATAAAATAAAACTGTAGTGTTCTTATGGAATTTTGATAATAGTGTTTCTTATTAGTAAACACGCTATCATGGAACCAGGAACACTTTTGCAAGCCGACTATGTCGATATTATCTTCGACAGGCGTAATAAAAACTATGGCGCTTACCAGCTCCGTAAGCATTATGACCAACGAATACGCAAGGCACTCTTATTTTTGTTATTAGGCCTTACAGGATTGATTTGTTTCTCATTTATTATAGCCAATAAACCTATGGCCGGGCATTCAAATAAGCAGGTATGCGCCCTTAAAATCACGGACATTAAACTCCCGTTAAAGCAGCCACTTGCGGTGATCAAAGAACGAAAGTCTTATTCACCGCCTCCTTCCCATATCAAGACAAAACTGTTTACAGATCCCGTTATAGACCATACAGACAATGTTCCCGATAACAAGCAAATTCCCGATAATAGAACAATTTCTGCAGCACATCCCGGCTCCGCTAATGCAAACGGAGATTCTGCGGACATAAGTACAGGAACAGGTGCAAGTGGTAAAGATGTGATAAAAGAATTCAAATCCGATAAACCTGTAATGTGGATAGAACACATGCCCCAATTTAACGGCGAAATGCAGGCATATATCAACAGTCATTTAAATTATCCGGATGCTGCGCGTGAATCAAATATAGATGGTACTGTATCGGTAAGGTTTGTGGTGAATGAAGACGGCTCAGTGAGCGATGCCACTATCATACGGGGAATAGGGGGTGGGTGTGACGAAGAAGCATTGCGAATGGTAAACGGGATGCTCAAATGGCAACCCGGAAAGCAAAATGGCATTGCCGTAAAGGTATATTTTACCCTTCCCATAAAATTTGTGCTCAACTAAATCAGGCTACTGATCACTTATTTTAGCAATTCATTATACTAAAAACTTAGCAACAAATTACTTAGGTTTGCAACCTTAAACCAATTACATGCCGCAATCCGTTTTAGAACACATGCAAAGTATGGGCCATGAGCAGGTGGTATTTTGCCAGGACCCTCATACCGGGCTTAATGCTATCATCGCCATACACAATACTACCCTGGGGCCTTCGCTCGGCGGTACACGTTTATGGAATTATAACAATCATGAAGAGGCGCTTATAGATGCCTTACGTTTAAGCCGGGGCATGACTTATAAATCAGCTATTAGTGGGCTCAACCTCGGCGGAGGTAAAGCAGTATTGATAGGTGATGCTGCAAAACTGAAAAATGAAACTTACTGGCGCAGGTATGGGAAGTTCGTAAACAGCCTGAATGGTAAATATATCACTGCGGAAGATGTAAATACCTCATCTGCAGATATGGAATACATAGGTATGGAAACTGAATTCGTTACCGGTAAGCCTGATTATATGGGTGGTAGCGGTGATCCATCTCCGCTGACAGCTTATGGCGTATACGTAGGAATGAAAGCAGCGGCAAAGAAAGCATGGGGCAGCGATAGTTTATCCGGTAAAAAAGTACTGGTGCAAGGTGCCGGCAATGTCGGCCAGTATCTGATGGGGTACCTGGTAGAAGAAGGAGCTAAAGTATTTATATGTGATATCAATGAAGCTAAAATAAAGCAGTCAGTACAAAAATATCCAAAAGTGGAGGTAGTGGATAACAACACAATATTTGACCTGGATATTGATATTTACGCACCATGCGCTTTAGGAGCTACCGTGAATACGGACAGCATACAGAAAATGAAATGCCCCGTTATTGCAGGTGCCGCAAACAATCAGCTTGCAGATGAAGATATACATGGGCCAATGCTGGTGGAAAAAGGAATTATCTATGTGCCGGATTTCCTGATCAATGCAGGAGGTATTATTAATATAAGTATTGAGATAGATGGTTATAATTATGACCGGGCTATCAGCACTGTGGGCAAAATATATAATCGCACGCTGGAGATATTCGATATTGCCGAAAAACAAAAGATACATACGCAGCTTGCTGCTATGCACATGGCAGAAAAAAGGATTAAGGATATTGCAAATCTCCGTGTAGGGATATAATCGTTAAACAACATCACAAGAGCCGGTAGCATATGGAAAATGCTGCCGGTTCCTATTTTTTATAAGAGGATATGCTTAAAATTTACAGCTCAAAAATCAGCGTTAGACAACTGTTGGCGAAGTGAGTTTATTAATAATGGTTTTTCAATAAATCTTTTTATAAGGGGATTTCTTGATGCCTTATTTATATCTTTCTGATCAGTAGATGAGGAAAGCATATATACATTTATACGGTTTTTCACTTCATCTGGCAAATCCCCAATTTTTTCCAATATCTGCCATCCGCTTACTATGGGCATTGCAATATCCAGGAAAAGAATGGCATTGTGGGCTTGTGGGTGTGAGTAAGTATTTGTTATATGGGCAAAAGCTTTTTCAGGGTTGGTAAACGTATAAACATCAGATTCAGGAAATATACGGGTAATTACTATCTCGCATATCCTGTTGCTCATAGGTTCGTCATCAACTACAATAAAATCGGTTGCAGTTTGGCTGTTCATAAGTATTCTTTTAGTCTTTGCTCGGTTTAATGCCTGAATTTAGCACTAAATTACTGCTTTTTGTAATAATGATTCTACACAATAATGAGTTAAATTTCTCTTGCAAAGTTCCTGCCCTGTTTTCAAATCAATATTTTTAAATCGAACGCTATTTTTGAATAATTGGACAACTTCTGTAAATTATTAACAATCATACAGTTACTGTTTTCCTTGCAGTGATTTCATCAGTAGTTGGCGGTAATAATATGTTTTTGATGAATCTCCCAATATCCTGTATATATTAGTAAGGCTAGTAAAAACATTTGGTGGTTCGTCCGGGTTTATGCGCAACGCCATTTCATAATATTTTATCGCTTCAGGGAAATGCCCGCTATTGCCATAAGCCGCAGCAAGATTCGCAAGTATATCTGTTTGGGTAGAGTCAGCGGTAATATATCTTCCCAATATGCGGATAGTGGAGTCATAAATTCCCCTCCGCAGATATACAGCTCCCAGATTGTTGTTGGCCTGGTGGTTATTGATGTCATTTAGCAAAACTATACGATAACAGGCGACCGCAGAGTCGTCATTACCCCCAAATTCATGGGCAAAGCCTTTCATTAGATACACGTCTGAGGTCGGTAGTATTTCCAGGCTTTTGTTGAAATGTGTGATTGCCTTGTTATATATATCTTTCTTTGTGGCAGGGTCTTTTTCTTCATTGATCATCTTGGTGTACTCCACACCTAGTAAGTTATTGGTTCGCCAGCTATTAGGTGCAGTTTCATAGCCACTTTCATAGAGAGCCAGGTTATTTTTCCATGCTTCGTTTCTTGCCATCGTTTTACCGCTGTATAAAACTGCAATAGCAATAAATACAATGAATATTTTTTGGTTATTGGCATAACTGATCTGCCTTACATCTGTTTTAAATGCTTTTAAAATGATAAACACAACAGCAATACAGAAGCCAAGGGACGCTGTATATACAAACCTTTCAGCCATAGTAGCCCCTATGTCTACAATTATATTTGAGGTAAGGGCAACAAGCGCATAATAAAACAAGATGCAGTAAGAAAAAATATTCTTTTCCTTCAGTTTCAGCAGGGCATATACCAACAGTCCCACTAGTACTACCAGCGACAGGAGCGCTTTAGGGTCTGTAAGACCTATGATAGGGATTTGATTATAAGAATAATCATAAGATAAAGGATGTGGAAAGATCAACAGAATAATATATTTCAACTGGATGAATAAAGCTGTAGCAAGTTTGTCAGAGTAGTTAGTTGCTGCCATCAGTGCGTTATTATTTACCATGATCTTCACTTTCTCCCCATCACTTTCTATAAAGGCCATGCGCATCAGCATATACACTCCGGCAATGACAATGTATGGTGCCACGGCAGTCATTATTTGTTTGGCTGTTGCATCCCTGAAGTAGTAAACAGTGAGTGGCATAATAGCTACAAAACAAATAGGTGTTTCTTTCGACATGAGCGCCAGGAAAAACCATATGCCAGATAATACCAGGTGCATTGTTTTTTTATCATCTATATATTTAAAACTTTGCAGCATACATAAAGAGGTAAATAGCAATGCCATTGTTTCATCCCTGCTTTTTATGCTGGCTATTACTTCCGTATGTATCGGGTGAAGCTCAAAAAGCAGTACAACAAAGAAAGGTACCCAAACGGAATATTTATTAAATATCTTACGCAGCAATTTGAATAATGCAAATAGTTGCAGGCAGAACAAACACAGGTTTACAAGGTGCCCGATTTTAGGATTAAAACCACCAACCAATTGTTTTTCTACCGCAAAGCTGATCAGCAGCAGTGGACGATAAGAGGCATCATGATTTTTAAAAACACCATAGTAAGCAGCATGTTTAAAAAACTCCGGTATGGAAGACATCCCTGCTCTTACAAGTGGGTTATCCTTTGTAAAGAAGGGGTCATCGAGTGTGTAGTCGTAAGTTAAAGTTGGGATATTAATAAGAAACGCTATTGCCAGTAGAATAATGATATACCAATGTTCGGCTAGTCCCTTTTGCACAATATTAGTAAGTGGGGCAGGCTGTTTACTCTCCGGCATTTTGGGCTTGTGGCCGGGGGCTGCAGGGGTAGCTGTAGGTATTTGCTTTTTTTTAGCCATGTTTGGTGTACTGTACTGGATGATGCAAGAGCAAAGTAAAAATAAAAATAGTAATGACCAAAATGAATTGCAGCCATCATTATGGCGTAGTTAGAATATTTCAGGACTATTACCTATATTTCTCAAAATAGTAGTTAAATGCAGCAAAATAATACATCGCCATCCCGGGCAACAACTAATTCAGGCGCATTATCCACATTGGTCACCGTATTCTTCTTTTGGGGATTCATTGCAGCAGGTAATGGTGTATTCATCCCATTTTGCAAGCATTATTTTCACCTCGACCAGTTTCAGTCCCAGTTAATAGATTTTGCATTTTACCTGGCATATTACTTGGGAGCACTCCTATTATATTTAATGGCATCATTGCTTAACAAGGACGTTATTGCCCGTTGGGGGTATAAGAATAGCATTGTGTATGGGCTATTATTCTCTGCTTTGGGAGCTGTGATTATGATATTTGCCGTTAATGCCAACACTTTTCCCGGTATGCTCATAGGCCTATTTGCCGTAGCACTCGGGTTCTCCTTGCAGCAAACAGCTACTAATCCGTTTGCTGCACTGATCGGCCCACCGGAAACAGGAGCGCATCGTATTACCCTGGGAGGGGCAATCAATTCCTTTGGTACCGCTATTGGTCCTATTATTGTCGCGCTGGCTTTATTCGGCGCCACAAAAGCAAATGATGCCCAGATCAATTCATTGGGATTAGGCAAAGTGACTATTTTATATGCTTTGGTGGGTGTTTTATTTCTTGCCGCAGCCGCTTTATTTTTCTTTTCCAAAAAACTACCCCTGGGTAAGTTTGATACAGAAACGGAGCGGTCGCCCAAAGCGGTAATGTCGCTGGTGATTATGACTATACTACTCATCGCCATTTTCATACCTGTCTTTAGAAGCTATATGATAGTAACAGAAGATAAAAGTATGATGGAGGCAATAGAAATGTCCCGTTTCAAATGGCTGCTGTGTGGATTAGTGATCATATTTGGTGCATTATTGATTCCTTTTTTTAGTGCAAAAAAGAACCCCTCAGGCTGGGGGGCTATGAAATATCCGCAACTTGTGCTGGGTATGCTGGCAATTTTCACATATGTGGGTGTGGAGGTAACCATTCAAAGCAATATGGGGTCATTACTGGCTTTAAAGGATTTCGGAGGTTATACTTCGTCGCAGGTAGCGCCATTTATATCCATGTATTGGGGCAGCCTCATGATAGGCCGCTGGACGGGTTCTATCAAAATATTTGAGCCATCCCGCAGTATGAGGAACTTGTTATTAATAATTATCCCTGTTATTGCATTTGTAGTGGTGCTGGGTGTGAATGCTATTGCACAAAATGATATTACACCATTATACTGGTACATTGTCTGTATCGTCTTGCAGATAGTTGGCTTCTTCCTTGGTGAGGATAAACCTGTCAAAACTTTATTGATCTTTTCTCTAATGGGCGCGGCGGCAATGCTGGTGGGTATTTTCACGTCTGGCACTATTGCTATTTATGCTTTCCTGAGTGGGGGCTTGTTTTGCTCCATCATGTGGCCATGTATTTTTGCGCTGTCTATTGCCGGGCTTGGCAGCCACACATCACAGGGCTCTGCCTTCCTGGTGATGATGATACTTGGAGGCGCTATCATACCGCCCATACAGGGCAAGCTATCAGACATTCAGAGCATCGGCATTCATAATTCTTATTGGATACCGGTATTTTGCTTTGCGTACCTGGCATTTTTCGCCATTGCGGTAAAGGGCATACTGCGCAAGCAGGGGATTGATTATGACTCCAATATAGGAGGGCATTGATTGCTATTAGCTTCATATAGATTGACCCGAAATTGTTTTTTTCGTATCTTTAAGTGAAGCAATAATTGAAATGAAAAGTGTTAATAATATTATTTCTGAAGTGAAGCATTTGAATAAAGAAGAGCAGCAGAATCTTCTTGAAAGGCTTGTTGCAATTATTCGCAAAAAAGACATTCCTTCTTTAAAATTATCTTCTATTTCAGGTATTGGATCGGAAATATGGAAAGATGTGGATATTGATAAATATATAGAAGATGAGAGACAGTATTGGTGAGAAATAAGTCCTACATCTTCATTGCACTAAATCATCTTTATGGTAATCACAAAAGAAAAATTCATTGAAAAACTCAATGGGTTATTAAATCAAAAGAATATTCCGAGCAAAACGCATAGAGCGACATATTCATCTTTTAAGATTGAAAAAAAGACAATTACATTTAAAAGAGACAGTACAGACCAAATTTGGAAAATTAATATTGACGAACTTTATAAAGCCTATGCAAATCTTAAGTCGATAGATAATTTGACTAAGCTCAAACCCTTCGTAGGTTATAAAACCTATTCGCCTTCTTTTGCTATTCTTATGTTTATTGGGTTATATAATCCTGATGGATCTTTAGCTGCGTACTAACTTTTCGGGTTACAATTTGACTCCGTTCTTTTCCCCCTTTTATTTTTTAATGTACAAACACCTATATTTGCAAAAAAATATACACCATGACACTTACGTTAGTAATTCTCCTCAAATTCTTCGCATTTTTTGCGCCTAAAAGTGAGGCTATTCCAGCCAGTATCTATGATTTTAAGGTAAAGGCACTGGATGGCAGTACTATTGACTTCTCTAAATACAAAGGGAAAAAGATTCTGATTGTAAATACAGCTTCTCAATGCGGCAATACCCCCCAATATGCTGATCTCGAAGCAATGTATAAAAAATATGATGGCAAACTTGTGATTGTAGGTTTTCCTGCCAATGACTTTGGTGCGCAGGAGCCGGGCAGTGACAAGGAAATATCATCTTTCTGTACTAAAAATTATGGTGTTACTTTTCCTATGGCGTCAAAGATCACGGTAAAAGGGGATAATATGGCACCCATCTATCAATGGCTCACCAGAAAAAAATATAATAATCTGCAGGATAGCGAGGTGAAATGGAATTTCCAGAAATACCTCATTGATGAGAAAGGCCATTTGGTAGCAGTATTCAAACCTGGTATGAAGCCTACTGAGCCTGAAATAGTTTCGGCAATAGAAAAATAATTCCATTCGAATAAGGCTTGTTACAATAGATGTGCCACACCTCAAAGGTGTGGCATATCTATTTGCAGCCCAATCGGGTTTTTTATGAGTGCAAAGATAACACCAGCCAACCTGTTGCATAATTCACTATAATCCTTATCTTCAACCAAAAAAATTTATGTCGGATACAGCAACTAAACCATTTCCATCAGATATTGAAATATCGAGAGCCGCAAAACTGAAACCAATTTCGGAAATTGCCAGTAATGTTGGCATTGATCCGGATGATATCATCCCTTATGGAAAATACAAAGCGAAAGTGCCGCTTACTTACCTGAATGAAGACAAGATCAAACAAAGTAACCTGATACTCGTAACGGCGATTACGCCCAACAAAGCCGGTGTGGGTAAAACCGTTACCAGCGTAGCACTTTCTCTCGGCCTTAATTATATAGGCAAGAAGGCTGCAGTAGCGCTGCGTGAACCTAGTCTTGGCCCATGTTTCGGTATGAAGGGTGGTGCTGCAGGTGGTGGTTATTCACAAGTGCTGCCTATGGAAGATATCAACCTGCACTTTACTGGCGATTTTCACGCCATCACCTGTGCCAATAATATGATAGCCGCATTGCTCGACAATTATCAATACCAGAACCGTAATACCGGCAAAGCCCTGGAGCGTATAGTATGGAGGCGTGTAGCTGATGTGAACGACCGCTCTTTAAGAAATATTGTTACAGGACTTGGCGGCAGCGCAAATGGTATCCCTACGGAAGCAGGTTTTGACATCACTCCCGCATCTGAGATAATGGCGTTGTTTTGCCTTGCTGCTGACCTCGATGATCTGCAGGCAAGAATAGAACGTATAGTTTTAGGTTATACATTCGATAAAAAGCCATTTACCGTAAAAGATTTGGGAGTAGCAGAGGCAATAACCATACTGCTGAAAGACGCTATCCTGCCAAACCTGGTGCAGACTACAGAGCAAACCACTGCGTTTGTGCATGGTGGCCCGTTTGCCAATATTGCGCATGGCTGCAATTCTGTGCTGGCTACAAAAATGGCTTTGAGCTGCAATGATTACGTAGTTACGGAATCCGGCTTCGGCAGCGACCTTGGCGCTGAGAAATTCCTGGATATAAAATGCCGCCTGGCAGGGTTAAGGCCAAAGGCAACTGTGATTGTGGTTACCACTGCCGCGCTCAAACTGCATGGTGGAGTAGTTGCTGCTGAAATTACCAAGCCAAACATGGAAGCGCTCATAGCAGGACTACCAAACCTGCAACGCCACGTGGAGAATATGAAGAATTTTGGCCAGAGCGTTGTAGTATCGTTTAACAAGTTCAAACATGATACACCGGAAGAGATCAGCCATCTGGAAAACTTCTGCGAACAGCAGGGTGTAGTATTTGCTATCAATAACGGTTTTGCAAAAGGCGGCGAAGGTGCTGCAGAACTTGCACAGAAAGTGGTGGATATGATAGCGCATCATCCATCTAAGGATATCAACTTCACTTATGACCTTACAGATAGCATTAAAACAAAAGTGGAAAAAATAGCTACCAAAATATACCGTGCTGAGAAAGTAGTATTCAGTGGCCCTGCCGCAACAAAGCTGAAACAATTTGAAGCAAATGGCTGGGGTAACCTGCCTATCTGTATTGCAAAGACACAATACTCTTTCTCTGATGACGAAAAGAATATTTGCGCACCCACTGGCTTCACAATTAATATCCGTGACTTGGTGATCAATGCCGGTGCTGGTTTCATTGTAGCAGTAGCAGGCGAAATCATGCGTATGCCGGGCTTGCCAAAAGACCCGCAGGCATTGCATATTAAACTAGTGAATGGGTTTATCGAAGGGTTGAGCTAAGACTATAATAGTTTATAAAAATAAGATAGGCTGCTTCATACGGAGCAGCCTATCTTATTTTATGGAAGAATGAGATTCGTTACCTCACCAATGTTACATCCCCTGTTTTCTCAATAGTAGCACCTCCACAATCATATTTCAGGTAGTAGAAGTATACGCCTATATCCTGTGGCACACCATTGAAAGTACCATCCCATTGCATATTGCTGTTGGTAGATTCATATACAGTTTGTCCCCAGCGGTTGGCAATCCTGAATATATGGAACCGGTGATAGCCTACGAATATGGGCCTGAACAAATCGTTTTTGTGATCCCCGTTTGGCGAAAACGCATTCGGGAAGTTTACAGTGCAACAGGAGTTCGGGTCAAGCTCTTGTGTGGTAGTTGACGAACAGCCAAAAGGATCGCTTACCTGCAGTGTCACTACGCTCCTTGATTGTTCTACTTTTCCCCAGGTTACTCCTTTATTTATATTCTCGAAGTAATGAGCAGGAGACCAGTTGTAAGCATAATTATAGTTACTGCTTGCGTTGGCTATAAACATTACACTGTCTTCAAGGCACAATGGGCCGTTTTTAGTTGCAAATGTGAAGGAAGCATCCGGTAATACATGCACATTGATGGTATCACTTACCGGTGGTGCTTTACAACCTTCATCGGTAGAGGCATACACCTGTATAATGTGGCGCCCGCTATCGTTCCAGCTGATGCTGAATGGGCCGCCGCTGTTGCTGTTATGAGCTATCAGCGAAAGTGCCGTAGTGCTTTCCATCGGAACATTGTCAATCATCCAGGAGAATACAGATGCACTCGGAGACCTGGTGCTCAGCGCAAGGCTCACTGTATCATTTACACACACATCCAACTGTGTATATGCTGTGGCCGTAGGGTGAGGTATCACCGGTAGTCTCAGCAACGTATCGAAAGGACATGTTTTGTCGTAATCAGTAGCATACAACCTTATATAATTGTTCTGAACAACAGAATCAAACCGCACGTATACCATAGAGTCAGTGGCTAGCGAAGTGCCATTATTAGTATACAGATTAGTGGAGTAAAACTGTCCGTTTGATAAGGTCCATGTATAATTTGGGGTATGCAAAGGAGCGCCGGTAAAAGACAGCCATATAGAATCATACTGGCAAACCCACGGTCTTTGTGGTGTTATATAAAAATTAGGTTTAGGATGAACTGTCACTACCAGCGGCGACCGGTCACTGACACAGGCAAGCATCCCTCCTGCGTATATATTTAATTCTCTTTGGTCTACATACCAGGTAGCAACACCCGCAGTATCTGTAGATGCAACCGGGTATGGAACTATAGGCAGCCCGCCTGTCATTGCTGTGTACCATTTGAGGCTGTCTCCAATTGCTGTGATCGCACCTGCAAGGTCATGCTGACAATAAGCGGTGTCTGCAGTAATTGGCGGAGCCGGTTTAGGATATACTACAATTGAGTCAAGGGTACTGTCGCTTGGACAATTGGCTACGGTTTGGGTTACATAATAATAGGTAATACCCGGCTTGTTGGTGCTTGGCGTTGGAGGGAAATTGTAACCTGTAGTTGCCGGGGGAACATACCATGTCAGTTTGCTACCTTTTGCAATAGCGGTGTCTGGTGTGTCGAACTGGCAATACCTTTGTGGCGTAACCGGTGGCGGTGGTGGCGGCAACAGTCCTAACAGGGTAACAGGTCCTATTACATTATAAGGACATTTACTGCCGATAACAGTAATACTATCATAATAACCTGGCGCCAAACCAACCAAAATGCCATCTCCTATACTGGTAGCTACAATACTTGCGGTGTTCGGCACTGTATTAAATCTGTACCTTATTGTATAACCAGCACCCGGTGTTAAACCGCTGATAGTTATTGTACCATCGTTGGTAAAACATTTGGTAGGGTCGGATGAACCGGCAAGTGCTATAATATTAGGTGGAGGTTGCACGATAGTTGTGGGCGTGCTGCTGGTGCAGCCCGATGCATCTGTAATGTTTACAGAATAAGTGCCAGGACCCAGGCCTATGATCTTTGCCGTTGTTTGCACCGGTACTGTACTCCATGAATAAGTAAATGGAGGGGTTCCTGTGGATGGTATGGCCCATGCGGTGCCATCACCATAACCATTGCACGAGACATTCGTTGACTTAATGACGGGAATAACACCATTTACATCTATTTTTATGGAATCAACGTCTGTGCATCCGGCGGCATCCGTCACGGTAAATTTGAAAATATTTGTTCCAAAGCCCGGCGTCACAACTGTAGGATCACAGGTGCTGCAACTAATACTTCCCGGCCCTCCTGACCACATATAGGATAAAGGCAGCGCTACATCTGTAGCTCCAGTAGTCAATGTTATAGGTGTACCGCCACAAACTGCAGTATCATGACTGGGTTTTATTTTAAGATTGGTGGGGAAAATTTTAGTATAAAGCGTATCCACACAGCCAAATCCGGGGAATGGGGTAAGGATTACCGCGTAGGTGGTAGGCACGCCGGGAGTAGGTATAATAATCGTATCTTTTGATCCATAAGAGATTGTGAAAGTAGCTGAATCATACCAGGCATAAGCGCTATAGCCGGGAGGGGCAGTAAGTGTGGCTGTAGCAGAATTACAGGTAATATTCTGAATGGCAAAAAGCCCGCAGCTCATATCCAGGTATCCGTATCCGAAATGCCCGCCGGCACCGCAGTCTGCAGCGGTAAAGTCTATGGTAATAGTCTTTCCTCCATAACCAGTGAGGTTCATACTGCCTGTAGACCATGGTTTATATATTACTCCAAATCCTAATTTAGACGGAAGAAAACCCGGTAATGAGGAAGAAGTTACGTAATTGAATTGTGCGCATGGTATCGCAGCGCCGGAAGCAGAGTCATATGCATTTACTGTAAATCTAGGTTGGGTAGTTGCAGGATGACCGCCATCTTCCAGTACTACAGCATAGTGATAAATGACGCTGTAACTGGCAAGCCCCGTGGGGACATGTATTTGATAACGTGCCCTTTCAGCACAATAAAGTGCTGTATCATGACCTAATTTGCATGAATACATACCAGCACCCACAACAGGAAATAACCCATAAGGATCAACGCCTGTTCCGGATGTGAGATCTTCACGTCCGGGTACGGGCGCACTTGGGGTTAATGTCAAAACAGTGTAAGGAGAGCCGCTTGCTGCTAATCCGTTAAAAAAAGTCCAGTAAGACAAATTACCTAATTCAAAATCCATATTGGGCGGACATGTAGGTGTTACTTGTCCTGATGCAGTGGAAAAAATGAATAGTAAAAGCGGTAATAGTATTTTGCACTTCATATATGGGTTTTTTGGTTGATGATTAATATATTATTTTTTATTTTACAATGTGATTATTCCAAAATAATATCATTAGTTAAAAGCTAAATTATGTTCTTTTTATGAAAAATAAAAATGAATAATTCTTTATTTTTTTCATTGTATAACATAACAAATCCTAATGCATTTTGTAGAATATATACTACACAGACAGACAAGTGCACAAACATGGTTGGGTAAAATGCAATTATATGTATATTGTTTTTACTTAAATATTTAATTTTAGTTATTAAGATTTTATTATTCTAATTTTCCAACTCTTTTTTGTACTGCAATTAGCTTACATACCGGTAAATTTGAGGTCTAAATCATTTTTTTGGATGAGATTACTTATATTAATAATTACTATTGTATTTTCTGTTCAATCAGGTGCACAGGTAAAAAATGATCTGGCAAGGCAAAAATTAAAGGGTAAAATAAAGACGGTAACAGAATCTGAATATGATGCGGAGACGAATGCGCTGCTCTCTAAAAGTATCAGTAAGTATAATGACAAAGGCGATCAGTTGGATTTATATACATGGGATGCGGATAACAAGTTGCTCGCAAAATCTGTTTTTAATTACAATGATAGCGGCAAGCTGGTTGATATAAAAAGATACAAAGGAGATGGCTCCTTTAACGTGAAGACTCTCTGTATCTACGATGGAAGAGGCAATATTATTGAAGAGGATAATTATGATGTATCCGGGACATTATTTATGAAAGCCATTGCTACGTTTAACGGAAATGGAACCCGTAGGGTTTGTGACAGGTATAATGAATATGGCAGCTTGTTTCTGAAGTCTAATTTTAAATATGATGATAATCATAATGAAATCGAAGAAAAACAGTATGACTCTCATCATGGGTTGAAGTTTGTAACTACCTATGAATATGACGGATTTGATGCAAATGGTAACTGGCTGAAGAGAACTACTTTCAAAAATGATAAGCCGGTATCTGTCACCGAGCGCACCCTGGAGTAGGGGAAATAAAATTTTTCAGATATCTCACCTCTATAATTTCAATGTGAGATTGCATATGATTGCACATTGCATTGCAATAAAGGAATGTTAAACTCTTAAATGAAGAGGGAACTAATCACCATCCGTTTTCTTACCAGATTCCTTACACTACAGCATATTATAGTCTGTTACAGTACTGATGCAAAAATAGTTTTGTCATAAAATCATAATAGTTTGTTAGCATAGTACAGGTTGGCACAGTTATTTTTTCTGTGTAAGATAAATTGATAAAAAAGATTTTAAAAACAACTATTATGAAAAAGAATTCGACGAAAAAGGTGATCGCAATTTTAGCGCTGCTGCTTATTGCGATTGGTGCGGGGGTATATTTTAATCATGAACGCACTTTAAATAACGGTCAAAATACAGCATCGATACCAGCTAATACAGACAGCCAGTCACAGGCCCCAGTTGTAACTACTGCTCCTGTACCCACACCAGCGACTACCGATGTGCAAGAAAATGCTGAAAACAAGCCGGTAGCTACCACAGTAAGCACTAAAAAAAGGTACCATTACAGAAAGTTTGGTAAAAGGACTTCGGCCAAAAACAATGATCTTGATGTGTCTGCAACTGCAGAGTATAGCGGCAACATTCCTGCTACCACACAAGTAACTGCAAATGTCCCTGATGTAAACGCAAACAATGCAACAACAAACAAAGTAGTAACAAGAGAGCAGACAACTACAGTTGCTAAATCCGGCAACAAAAAGAAACCAGGCCGTGTAAATATAGCACCGGAAATTGGAATGAATATGAATACACTTTATCACAACAATACTTCTAACATACCTACAAATGGGTTTAATGCAGGAGTGATGGTGAATATAGGCTTGAATGATGTATTCGCTGTGCAACCAGGGCTGAGGTATATAATGAAAGGTAATGAAGCTAAAAGCACTGGTACAGAAGAAGAAACAACAAATGAAGTGGATATAGATAGTAAGAGGATGCTTGGATACGTGGAAATGCCTGTAAATTTTGTTTACAAATTCGGTGATAAGAAAGGTTATTCACGTTTCATGATTGGGGCCGGCCCTTATATTTCTTATCTTGTAAATGCACAGGAAAAAGTCAATACTACCATCAAAAACAATGAAGCATTTGTGTTGAATTCTCAAAATACGATGTCTACGTCCACCGATGGTTTGAATAAAGTTGATTATGGCGTGGGTGGATTTATAGGTTGCCAGTTGCCAAAAGGGTTTTACGCGAAGGCTGGCGCTGAATGGGGGCTATCTGATGTTAGCAGGGGCCAGTCAGGCAGCAAATCTTCTGACCGCAATAATAATTATCTAATTTCTGTTGGGTATATTTTAGGGCCTAAAGGAAAAATTTATTAAGATACTAAGCTAAATAGCAAGCAATAAAGCCATCCATCCGGGTGGCTTTATTGTTATTTAAAAATACCATAGATACACTATAAGATAGTTTACAGTACCTTTACTCCAGTCTATTTTTGAAAATATAAGATATTTTGGATTTTATTGATTTTGGTTTTGAAGATGATTTGATGGATGGCATTGATGCTATGGGCTATAAAAAAGCCACTCCTGTGCAGGAACAGGTAATACCCCATATCATGGCCGGAAAAGATATTATTGCTGCGGCACAAACCGGTACAGGTAAAACGGCTGCTTTTTTGTTGCCGATAATCCAAAAACTGATTACGCAACCTCACAGCCCTCATGACGTGAATGCAATGGTGATTGTGCCTACCCGCGAGCTTGCCGTTCAGATAACGCAAATCCTGGAAGGTATATCCTATTTTACATCAGTGAGTTTTATCGCGGTATATGGCGGTACCGGGGGGGCGTTGTTCGCTAACGAAAAAAAAGCATTGGCTTCTGGCGTGGATATAGTAGTATGCACGCCTGGCCGTATGATCTCTCACCTGAATATGGGGTATGTGAAGATGGGCGCGCTCAAGTATTTAATACTGGATGAGGCTGATAGAATGCTGGATATGGGCTTCTATGATGACATTGTCAAGATTATCTCCTACCTGCCGAAGCAAAGGCAAAATCTATTGTTCTCAGCAACAATGCCGCCAACAATAAGAAAACTGGCAAATACAATTCTTCATAAACCTGTAGAAATAAATATAGCTATATCTAAGCCACCTGAGCAGATTGTGCAGGAGGCTTTTATTGTATATGAAGCGCAAAAGATACCACTGATAAAATATATGCTGCAGCAAAAAGAGTTTGGCAGCATTTTGATTTTTTGCTCCAGTAAGCAGAGTGTCAAGCAGTTGTGTGAGGAGCTCAGAAGATCCAGGTTCTCGGTTGATCAGATACAGTCAGACCTCGAACAGGAAAAACGAGAGCAGGTAATATTGGATTTTAAAAGTAAAAAGCTGAAAATACTTGTTGCAACTGATATCCTGAGCAGGGGTATAGATATTGAAGATATTGATCTGGTGATTAATTATGACGTTCCGCATGATGGGGAAGATTATGTACATCGCATTGGGCGCACTGCACGTGCCGCCAGCAGGGGCACTGCTTATACCTTTGTAAGCGAGAAGGAGCAATATAAATTTGAACGGATAGAAAAACTATTGGGGCATCCGGTAACAAAACAAAAAGTGCCTGATGAATTCGGCCCCGTGCCTACTATGGATCCCGCAAGGAAAAAGCCGGCTAAAAAAAGATTTAAAGGGTTAAATAGAAAATAAATAAAACAGCGTGATTATTTCATCTGGTATAAAATGGCATACTTTTGACATAAAATGTGAAAAGACATTGTATTTTTATACTTAGATATCCTCAGTATACGCAAATTTAAAATAGATCATGAGCCTTTCTACTCGGTTTATTATTGTAGATGATGATGAATTTAATAATAAGATCTGCACAGTGACCATTGAAAAAATGGACAAACATGCAGACATAAAAACATTTCTTGATCCGCTTGAAGGATTTGTACATATAGCAACAGAATACTCAAAACCCGGCAATAATGATACCGCTATTCTTTTCCTGGATATTAATATGCCGGGAATGAGCGGCTGGGAATTTTTAGAACGATTTGATGAGCTTGACGAGTCTGTAAAGGAAAGGATAAAGATATATATATTGTCTTCTTCCGTTGATAAAGGAGATATGCAAAGAGCGCGCGCAAATAAGAATATAAAACACTTCCTGGTAAAACCATTAACAGGAGAAACAATAAGGTTAGTAACTCATTCTCAAAACAGACAACATAAGTGACTCCGGGAATATCTCCTTATTTTTTGTATTTTCATTTTATAATACAGCTATGTATAAAAAATAAAAAGTGATATATTTGCCATCGATTTAAGTTATTTTAGAGGTATTTTTAAAAAAGAAGGATAGAAATAAAATATTCCTTTCTCGTTATCCTAAAAAGTATATTTTTGCACCATAAAAATTAAACGCATTATCTATGTCTGAAATTGCAAATCGCGTTAAGAAAATTATCGTGGACAAATTGGGTGTTGATGAATCAGAAGTTACACCCGAGGCAAGCTTTACCAATGACCTCGGTGCCGATTCTTTGGACACCGTAGAACTAATCATGGAATTCGAAAAAGAATTCAATATTTCAATTCCTGATGAACAGGCTGAAACCATCACTACAGTGGGTCAGGCAATTGCTTACCTGGAAGAACATGTAAAGTAATTTACTAAAACAATTACAGTAACTGAAAATCGTTAAATGAATTTATCGTTAAAACGAGTTGTCGTTACGGGGCTCGGTGCCGTGACGCCATTGGGCAACGGCATACCTGCATATTGGGATGGGTTGGTTAATGGCGTTTCCGGCGCCGACTTCATTAAGCAATTTGATGTAACCAAGTTCAAAACGAAATTTGCGTGCGAAGTAAAAAATTTCAACCCTGAAAATTATTTCGACCGCAAAGAAGCCCGTAAACTTGATCGCTTTTCGCAATTTGCACTGGTGGCTTCTGATGAAGCCGTAAAATCTGCAAATCTTACAGGAGAAAACATAAACCATGATCGGGTAGGTGTTATCTGGGGATCTGGTATTGGTGGCATGATCACTTTCATCGAAGAAATGAAAAACTTCGCTGCAGGTGATGGTACTCCACGCTTCAACCCCTTCTTTATTCCTAAGCTTATTTTGGATATTGCAGCAGGTCATATTTCCATGAAGTATGGTTTCCGTGGCCCCAATTTCTGTACAGTAAGTGCTTGCGCATCTTCTACCAATGCTATCATTGACGCTACTACTTATATACGGCTCGGCAAAGCAGATGCTATTATCTGCGGCGGATCAGAAGCAGTAGTAACTGAAGCGGGTATAGGTGGATTCAATGCCATGAAAGCACTTTCTGAACGTAATAATGATCCCCAGACTGCCAGCCGCCCGTTTGATTTGAACAGGGATGGCTTTGTACTGGGAGAAGGTTCCGGAGCTATTGTGCTCGAAGACTATGACCATGCTATACGCAGAGGGGCACATATCATAGCCGAAGTGGCTGGTGGTGGCCTCAGTGCGGATGCATACCATCTTACAGCCCCACATCCTGAAGGATTGGGCGCATACAACGTAATGAAAAATGCGCTCGATGACGCCGGTATGAAGCCAGAGGATATTGATTATATTAATGTTCATGGCACATCCACTCCATTGGGGGATATCAGCGAGATAACTGCGATACAGCGTATATTTGGCGAGCATGCCTACAACCTCAATATCAGCTCTTCTAAATCAATGACCGGTCATCTGCTTGGTGCTGCCGGTGCTATTGAGGCGATAGCAAGTATACTGGCGACAGTGCATGATATTATACCACCCACTATTAATCATTTTACAGATGACCCCGCTTTTGACCCACGCTTAAATTTCACTTTTCATAAACCGCAAAAACGCATTGTCAATGCTGCTTTGAGCAATACGTTTGGGTTTGGTGGGCATAATGCGTCTGTCATCTTTAAAAAGCCATCTCCTTAGTGGTGCGGCGTCTGCTTAATCGCATACTCAATAATTTATCAGCCGACGACAAGCAGTTGTTACTGCAATTAGAGCATTTGCTGGGATTTAGCCCCAGTCATATCTCTTATTACCGCCTTGCGCTCATGCACCGCTCCAAACCGGAAGATGTAACTGATAGTAATGAGCGACTGGAGTTCCTCGGCGATGCAATACTTGGGGCTATTATTGCAGAGTACCTGTTTAAAAAATATCCATATCAACCCGAAGGATACTTAACAGAACTTCGTTCAAAAATTGTGCGGCGCGAAACGATGAACAATGTGGCGCTGCGCATGGGCCTCAATAAACTGGTGCAGTATAATAAAAATGACCGTGGCCTTAGCCGCAGCCACATTTTTGGCAACGCATTAGAAGCGTTGATTGGTGCTGTGTACCTTGATAAAGGTTTTATAAAAACCCGCAATTTTATTCTCAACCAGATAGTGCGGGAGTATATAGATCTCGACACAATGGAAAGCACAGATACCAATTATAAAAACCAGCTCCTCAGCTGGGCGCAGCGGAATAATCATGTGCTGAGTTTTGATACACTCGATGAAAAAATGGATGCTGCCCGTAAGCTATTTACAGTAGGCATTGTGCTGGATGGTGAGCTGTTTGCAAGCGGCACCGGATTCAATAAAAAAGAAGCAGGCCAGGTTGCAGCCCGTGTTGCCCTCGAGAAATTGAAAGAATAAATAACGGCCTGATCACCTGAATACCATATTTTTTATTTTCCAGAGCATAGAATCATTTTTCTGCAAAACAAGATACAATGTTCTTTGCCCTCCAAAATTTCTGAAAAACCGTTCCACACCTTCATCCATACTGCCTTCCAGGTCAAAGGTGGCATTTCCCCTTTTTTTTGCTTCTTTTATAGTATGCCACAATAATGCGGACATGGCTTTGTAGTTGCCTGTATCATGGTTTTGGGCACCCATCAGGTAGTAGCTGCAATGGGCATCCCATACCTGCCATACCATAGCCTGTATATCATTGCCTGCTTTAGCCACCCACAAAGCCGCAGACTCATGAGCCAGGCAGGCATCCATTACTTGTTGCAGATCTTTTAGTGTATAAGGTAATTGTCTCCCTTTTTGGGTAAGTGTGTGCTTATGAAAGTGAAATAATTGTTTGAGTTGGTCGGGTGAATTAGTGATGGTTACTTCTTTCTCTGCCTGCTTTATGTTGCGGCGCAAGGTATCCTTCATGTTGGTCAGCAGTGCCTCTTCATCATTTTTCAGGTCAATAAGAAATGTTTGCTGCACAGCAGATTTTAGCCCTTGGGTTTTAAAGAGCCCCACCTGCTTCATCCCCGGTTGCAGCGCCAGGTGCCATACTTTTGCGTCCGGCAGCATTTTGATAAGGCCTGATATTGTTTCATATTCAAAGCTGTCGAGTTTGCTGTCTTTTATATCTTCCGGGTAAAAAATATGCGGGCCGAGGTAGGGCGTTAATATCGGGTTGCGAAGTATGGATACATTGATTTTTTTTTCAATGGGGTAGGGCCATACTCCTGATACTTCATCCCCGTTTTTAGTTATGGCCACATCCCATTCTTTGCACACAGCATCCAGCCACCACGGTTGCAGGAACAATGGTATGTTTTTCTTTAGTTGACAAATTGTGCTATAAAGCCGTTTGTTATCCAAATGGTTGTTTTTAATTGACTGCTATAAGCAGACTGCCCATTGCCTACTTAAATTGCAATACCCTTGCTGGCTGTATTCTGCGAATATACAACGTGGGCAGCCACATGCAAAATATGCACAGCACCAGCGTCACAATATCCACCACCCCTACCTGCCACCATATTATTTTTACAGGCACATAGCGCATATAATAAGTTTCTTCCGGTAGTGTTACAATGCCAAAACGTAGTTGCAGCCAGCAGAGGGATAACGCTAAAATGTTGCCAAGTAATATACCGGAAGCTCCGATGAGGCCTGCTATGCCCAGGAATATATTACGTGTGGTTTCAAAAGGCATACCCAGCGCTTTCAGCAGGCCTATCATAGCAGCGCGGTCTACCATTAATATCAGCAATACCGCGCCCATATTTGTAACGGCTACTATTGCCATGATCACCAGTAATATGGTGCCGTTCATACCTTGCAGTTCCAGCCATTCAAAAATAAACGAGTAATTTTCAGCAGTAGTATATGATTCCAGCGGTGCGTTGATCAGGTTGTAGTGTATAAAGCTGGAGACCGTATCTGCGTACTTTTGGTCGTCGAGGTCCACCTGATAGCCATTAATGCTATCGGCAGGCCAGTTATTGATGCGCTGCAGCAGCCGCAGGTCGCATACGCCAAACGTCTTGTCCACCTCATCCATGCCACTATGAAAAAAACCAGCCACTTTTACCTTCCGGATGCGCGGCGCACCGCTTTCTATAAAGTCGAGTTGCACCGTATCTCCTATATTTATGTTCAGCCGGTCGGCAGTGGTATTCGATAGCAATATCTGCTTGCTATAAAAAGTATCAGTATAGTTAATGCCTGGTCCACTGGTGTTAATGCCCGGCAGAAAACGATATTCTTTTGTCACGCCTTTCATTTGCAGGCCTTCCATCTGTCCATGTGCCTGCACGATCACCGCCCGTTGGGCAAATGGCGCTACATGTACCACATGAGGTATTTTTCTTATGGCGGTTATCAATGCCGGATCATAGTAGATAGGTTCCGGGGCAAGGGTATTGGCCTTTGTTTCGTCAAAAGGCACGATATGCACATGCCCCATGAAGCTAAACAGCTTTTCTGCAATGGAATATTTAAAGCCGGTAACAATAGCCATTGCCACGATCATCACCGCCACGCTAAGTCCGGTAGCCACAATGGCCAGCTTGATGATAAAGGAAGAGAAAGCTCCCTTTTGCTTTGCCATGTATCGCCGTGCTATGAAAAAAGATAGATTCAAAATATAGTCGTAAGTCGTAAGTTATTAGTCGTTAGTCCGAAACTGGAAACCTTTGCTGCATACCAGTGATGCAGACAAATGTCTGAAAGATTCGGGAGGACTAAAAATTGATTTTTCAGGAAGCTCTGTTTCGAAGCCATTTCCAGGCGGACTTACGACTAATAACTTACGACTTATGACTGCTGAACTATCTTTTTTATCAGCACTATTTGCCCCAGGTGGTAATGGGTGTGTTCTATAATGCCTTGCAGGTTGCGGTAGTAATTCCCATATTTTTCATCGGTGAAGTGTTCCCATAGTTTACTATCTGGTAATTGCTCTATCAGGCTGGAGAAGTTTTGGGCATCAATCCACATCTTGTTCAGCAAATTTTCCCAGTCTTCCTGTGAGTGGATGGGCGGATGGTTAAAACTGTATTCGTCTTTGGCATGTAGCGGCCCTCCCTGCAATACTTTGGTAACAGCGCTGATGTAATAATTAATATGGAATACCAGCGTGGCAATGGTATTAAATCCATATACCTGCTTCGTAGCCTGTTGCCAGGTTATGTCCGCAAGGGTATTTTTCAGGTTCACAGAAGTCCAGTTGCCACCGAAATGGACGTCTCTGAGGTGCTTTGCGATATGGGTGGTGGTATGCATGGGGCTTGATGGCGCTTAAAAATATAAATTATTTTTTTAGTTTTCGAAAAAGAAGAAAGATCCGAGCAGTTTCATCTGGTCGAAGTCTCCCTTCGTCCAAATAAAAAAACGCAAGCGTCTCGCTTGCGTCTAATTCTGTGGGAGCACACGGAACACTAAAAATGTTATATGTTTTACCGAAATGATGCAAGATTGAATATGGAAAAGGCATAAAAAAGAATTAAGCTATACCATCATGTTTCATGTTGTTCGCAGTTGTTCTATACGAACTGCCACCTTTCTGCCACCATCTTATTTTTTTATGTAATTTTGATAAGCAACAAAGTTGGCAGTTCGCCGTGGCAGTTCTAAAAGATAAACCGGAATAATGATTACAGATCAAATAGTTTTCAATTACTATAAATTTTTTTCCAAGAATGGTTTAAAAAGAGAAGCAGCATATAGTTATAGGTCAGGCTGGCTTGCGCCTGAGGACAAAACATTTAGATTATTTTGTTTAAGTTTTTTATGCTGGTTAATACTGCTTGCCTTGTCTATAAATTTCCTCGTTTATAATAAATTCAGAACTCCAAATGGATTTATCATCTGCCTATTGTTTATACCATTTTATGTAGTGTATAGTAAAAGATACACAACTGATTTTGAGATTATTGGTATATATGAAAGAATGAAAAATAATATAAAAGCTACAGGGGTGTTCGCCACTATAATTTATACTTCATCATTAGTTATTATAACAGCCGCTGCGTTTGCCATAGCTATTCTTAATATAAAATAGGACGAAGTTAAAACACATAACCGTTGATAGTTCTCATGTGTAAACAAGCAGGAGAACGATGATAAGGGATAGTCGAGGGGCTTTGGCTCCTTTTTGCTTGTTTGAAATTGCTTGTTATTATTTTTAGTTATGAAAAGCTACCGACAAACGGAGCTTCTGCACTAATATGTATTTGAAAGGTGTTCCCATAATAACGATTATGGCTATTTCAGGGCACAAAACACAAGAAAACTTTATGAAATATATTAAAGCGGATAATCAAAAACACGCTGAAATATTGAGAAAGAAATTTGATGAGGACGAAAACGCTGAAACATGCGGAGCATAGCAACAAAATCAAAAACATTGAAAACTGCCACCTGTTCTGTCACCTTTTTTAGTGTAAAAATGTGTCACATTCCATTACTTACGGAATAGTATCGGAATTAAGGTAAAAAACAATACAAAACTCCCAAATATATAAGTAATAATTATTATACTACCGATTTTTCTAGTTTTATTTGACTCATTCTGAAATTCAGTGTTATATGATTCCCATTTTTTTTTATTGTAAAAAATAAAATAGTGCAATATTCCAAATAATAATATGGATAAAATTATTATCGGCGGTTTAATTCTGAAAATAAAATCAAGACTATTAAAATATTTTAGCAAAAGACAAAATATAGTAAATAGTTGCACTAAATGAACGAGTGACAGTACAATAATGATATTACCAACCGGGGTTTCCAGCCTGTTCCCGTTATTCCAGTAATCGTATAGTCTATAAACCAGATATATATAAAATTTCACCATAGGATCGGACTGGTATAATTATTTTTAATATGTTTTCGCTGCATAGATTAATAAAAAATCTACTGAAAAACTGCCACCTGTTCTGCCACCTTTTTTCGTCTAAAAATACGAAACCCGCTCCTTACTTAGCTCAAAAATATTGAATTATTTTTTTAGTTTTCGAAAAGCAGGAAAGAGCTGTGCAGTTTCTTTTAAAATTAAAACAACATGTGCTCTATTTGATTTAGGTCGGCATATTCCACGATAGGATTATTTTGTATTTTATTAATTACAGTTTCCTCCTGCCCTACGGGCACCTTCACATAGATCATTTTATCGCCTATCGTTTTATCGGTCAGGCCTAGTTGTTGCTTGGTATTGATCCAGTCTGCCTGTGATGCTATGTCCATATTCATAAGCGTACAACTCACGTTAATTACGTCAGCCGCCGAATCCCATTTCACGGAAGCCCACCCGGCAACGGTCCATTTCGTACCATCGTATGTGGTGTCGAGGGTTATTTTATTGATGTATGGTTTAGTGTTCAGCAGGTTGTTTGAAAATGATACGAAACTGTCTTTTGGGTATGTGGAAGTGTAATCATAATACTCTACTGAAAGCAGGTACAAACCCGCATTATTAGCAAATGAAAATACAGATTCCACCGGCACCCCCGGTTTTATACCTATTATTACCCTGCCCGGTATATAAGCTGGTTGCTGTTGCTTTTTATGGCAGGCAGTAAACAAAAAGCAACTGGCCAGGGATATAATAAATAGTATCCGTTTCATAATACTAAATTAACGAATTATCTGGAGAATAATTGTGATATGGTTGTTTGCTACTTTTTACAACGTCTCGAGGTCTCAGATACAACCCTTTCTTCGAACGCATCCATCCTGATACACTTTAATAGTGTGACGGCCATATTCATAGGCATTTTGCATTAGCTTAATTTTAATAATTGTTATTATCGATAGACAGAAAGGGACAGTTAAGATAAAACTATATTATTTTGCCTGAGATAAAAATGATGAATTTTAAATGTGAGCGTTTTTATTTCTTCTGCAAAATCTGTTAATGCTTTGAGTGTGGTTTGTTCGAAGGTAAATTTCAAACCTTTTTCTTTTTCTTTCGTTGTTATTTTAATTCGAGTTATATAATTTGTATTTGCACCTGCGCCCCATCCAGAATGAATAATTTGATTTCTGCGTTGTTCTATCTTTCATGCATACTTCATTATTTTTTGCAATTCCAATTTCAAAGGAGTGTCCCAATTAAATTCACTACTTAAACTTATTATAAGAATTCTAAGGTTCTTAAAAGAAAGTTCTGCTGTTACTATTTGTTGAATTCTCCGATTCCCACCTAAAAAAAGGGCGAGAATATCTTGCATAGTATTTTCTAGTAATGCAAAGGAAACAGTTATATCTCCAATTTGTTCCAAATGCTCCTTTGGAACTGGATGATGCATCATATTTGGCTTCACTTCATGTTGATTTGACGGGGAAAATATAAGTTTCATCGCAACTTTGAAAATTCGCAATCTTTTCGACTAAATTAAAATGTCCATCCAATGCTATCTTCATGAAAACGATATCCTATAGCAATCAATCGCATTACTCATAAATATTCCGTCTATGACCTAATTCAGTAACATCCACTATTAATTCTGTATCAAAGATTTCATAGATAATCCGGTAATTGCCTACCCGGATATGATAACCGTCCCTATTTTTTAATTTTTTGTAGCCAAATGGACAGGGATTATCAGAAAGAGCTGCAATTGCATCAAATATAGGTTCAACAATATTGTCTGTAAGTTTATCTAATTGTTTTTGTGCCCTTTAGTTAAGACAATGGTGTATTTAGCCATTTTTTGCTTTTCGTTTTTTCAAATAATCGTCAAAAAGCATTCTTTCTCCATCATCTTCTTTTTTCGCTTCATCGTATAAACGAATATCTTCCAATTCTTCCAGTTCTTCCATCATTGTGTCAAACTCATTGGCGGGCAGCACTACCAGCTTTTTACCAGCAGTATCAGTGATATATTGTGGATGTACTATCAGCATATAATTGTATTCAAAGCAAATATAACTTAGATCATCAACGAATGGTCCATTGGTGGATCGGTCTTTCATGATGTTCCGCATGACTTCACTACCGCAACTTTTGTGCTTTAATTGCCTAAAAAAAGACACCCGGCCAGCATTAACTTTCAAAATAGGAGTAGTAATATTCTGAAAGCTGGTCATGAAAGCCCCAACCAATATCACTGGTATCATCTACTATCTTTCTGCACCTTAATTTGAAAAAGTCATTCAACCTGTTTTTATTTATGAATTCACAGGCGTCATAAAACATGCCTGCCACGCTGTTATAAAAGGGCATATTGATATCACCATAGTTAAGTGTAAACTCTACGCCGCACTCTACGTAGTACAACATAATGTCTGCTAATGATTCTTCAGGTGGCGATAACTTTTTGAAGCCATTTAGTTCTTTACGTGCTTCTCTTAATTGGGGATCATATCCCTGGGGTGAATTGAAAAATTTATGGATGGCTTTTTTTACCTTTTCGGCTTGCAGACCTGTACCGGGATTTAGAGAGAATTCATAGTAAGTCTTAACGTCCTTATACTTTTTCTGCAACTCCATTATTTGTTCAATGAGTTGTTCTTTTGTAAATTGTTGTAGATATTTTTTTAGTGACATACTAAAGTGTTTATTGCACAAATTTAAACTTGACAATCATCTAAAAAAAGTTTTCCTCTTCCCTAATAATCCGCAAGCATCCCGCTTGCAAAATAAAAAACACGTATTTCCTCATATTCCCTATCTTGCTTTCATGCTAAAACAATTAATAGCAGGCTGCCTGCTGCTGCCGGGCATGAGCTTTGCGCAAAGCAAATTGCCTGCGGAATATGAAGGGCTGGTGAAGGCCGAAATGCCAAAAGTAGTGGCATGGCGGCGCGATATTCATGAGCACCCGGAGCTGGGCAACCGGGAATTCAACACCTCAAAAAAAGTAGCAGACCACTTAAAAAGCCTGGGGCTGGAAGTGAAAACGGGCATTGCTAAAACAGGTGTCACTGCCATACTCAAAGGCGGTAGGCCGGGGCCTGTCATATTGCTGCGGGCAGATATGGATGCCCTGCCGCTTACGGAGGCGGTGGATATCCCGTTTGCGTCTAAAGTCACTACAGAATATAATGGGCAGCATGTGGGTGTAATGCACGCTTGCGGCCATGACAGCCATACAGCTATACTGATGGGCACGGCAGAAGTGCTTACGAAGATGAAGAAGGACGTGCCCGGCACGGTGATCTTCCTTTTCCAGCCTGCCGAAGAGGGTACGCCCGATGGTGAGAAAGGTGGTGCGGAAGAAATGGTGGAAGAAGGCGTGATGGATAATCCCAAGGTAGATGTGGCCTTTGGCCTGCACATAGAGAGCCATATAGAGGCCGGGAAAATAGAATACCGTTCCGGTGGCTTCATGGCTGCCTGCGACTGGTTTACTATCAAGGTAAAAGGCAAAGGCTCGCATGGCGCCAGCCCCTGGTCGGGAGTAGATCCTATTGTAGTATCTGCGCAGATCATCAATGCGCTGCAAACCATCGTCAGCCGCCAGGAAGATCTTACTAAAGCCCCAGCCGTGATCACAGTAGGCACTATTAATGGCGGCATCAGGAAGAACATTATACCCGATGAATGCGTCATGACCGGTACCATCCGCACACTCGATACTGCTATGCAGCGGGATATCCAGTTCCGCATGAAGCGCACGGTAGAGATGATAGCCGCATCAGCCGGGGCTACCGCAGAGATCAGCATAGAGAAAGCCGCGCCTGTGGTGTACAACACACCATCGCTGGTACGGCAAATGATACCTTCACTACAGGCTGCCGCTGGTAAAAGCAATGTAAAGGAAGAAGGCTGGAAAACAGGTGCAGAAGATTTTAGTTATTACGGCTTGAAAGCCCCTGCATTCTTTTTCAACATAGGCGGCATGCCAAAAGGCAATGACCCCAAGAAAGCACCCAGCCATCATACCACCAGCTTCTACATAGATGAGAGCGGTTTTGACGTAGGTGTCAAAGCCTTTTGCCAGTTGGTATTCGATTATGGCAGTGGCAAAGGTGAATAAGTGTAAAGTATCAAATGAATAATTATAAATGCAGTAAAAAAAATTCGCCTTTACCTGTATACAGGTAGCCACGGCCTGTCCGTAGGTAAAGGCGCGGAATAATTGCATTTATTTTAAAACTTGTTATGAACTTTGTTATGTCCCAAAGTAGACGCAAGCTCTTTGAATAACCCACCGTTTTCAAATGCCATAATCCTGTTAGTCCTGAAATCCTTTAATCATGTTCAGGACAGTGTGAGCAAAAAAGAGCAATTCTGGCAAAGAATCAGCAAAAATTTCCGGCAGCTGGAATTTTAATAATTGATAGTCAACAGTAACACTACTTGAACAAAAAAATAAAAAGATGGCAAAAAAATCGGGCAAAAACCTGGAAATGAAATATACTGCGATCATATACTTCTCTTTTTCGTAATGAATTATCTATTTTAGGCCACTAATATGAACGTCCGGATTTTTATAATTGTTCTTGTTTTTTGCTTCGTTCATCAGGCATATGCACAGCATATCAGCTATTCTTTTATGGCGCCTAACGCCGTGCATCACGAGGCTGTGATCACCGTGCTGGCAGAAGGGATAGATACTACTCCCGCTGTGTTCCGCATGAGTCGCTCATCGCCCGGTCGCTACGCCACGCATGAATTCGGAAAGAATGTCTATGATGTGAAAGCAGATGATGGCAAGGGGCATACGCTGGTAGTTGTAAAAACAGATGCGGAAGTATATACCGTGCCAAAGCACAGGGGCAGGGTGCGGCTCACCTATACACTATATGGTAACTACGCAGATGGCACCTACGCAGGTATAGATGCTACCAATTACCACCTGAATATGCCTGCCACATTTATGTGGCTGAAAGGCTATGACAATGCGCTCATAACAGTGCACTTTGATGTGCCGCTGAAATGGAAAATTGCTACGCAGCTCACGCCCACCAGCGACCCGAATACATTTACTGCTCCCGGTTTGCAGTTATTTATGGATGCCCCGGTGAAGATAGGCAGGTTACTGTTTTCAGAATGGAACGAAGCCAATGGCGATAAACAATTCAGGTTCCGGCTGGCGCTGGAGGCCGATGCCACGCAGGCAGGTGCAGACTCACTGGCAAGGCAACTGAAAAAAATAGTGGAGACAGAAAAGAAAGTCTTTGGTGAGTTCCCGGATTATGATTGGGGTATGTACACTTTTATAGCCAGCATCAACCCTTATGTGCATGGTGATGGTATGGAACATCGCAACTCTACAATGATTTCGTTACCGGTAGATTTTACGGAGATCAATAATCTCTATGGAGTATTCTCCCACGAATTTTTTCACTGCTGGAATGTGGAGCGCATAAGGCCTAAAACCATAGAGCCTTTCAACTTTGAGAAGAGTAATATGTGTGATGGTTTATGGCTGGCAGAGGGCTTTACTCGCTATTATGACCAATTGATATTGGTGCGTGCCGGCCTGGCCAAGCCAGAGAGCTTTATACAAAAGGCCGCAGGCCTGATTAACGCAAAAGACAATACACCCGGCGGTAAATATTATTCGCCCATAGAAAATAGCCAGCGAGCTGTGTACGCAGATGCATCGGTGGCGATTGACAAAAACAACTACCCCAATATGTACACCTCGTACTATGCTTATGGCGGCGCAATAGCATTGGCGCTGGACCTGGAGCTGAGGAGCCGCTTTCATAAGACACTGGATGATTATATGCGCTTATTGTGGGTGCGGTATGGAAAGACGGAGATTGCTTATACTATGGAGGGATTACAGGAGGCGCTGGCGGCGATCTCCAATGAAGCATATGCCGCTGATTTCTTTGATCATTACATTTTCGGTCATAAAAGGATTGAATACGCACTGCTGTTACAGCAAATGGGTTATACACTGGAACGGCAGGATGCAGGGAAGGCATGGATTGGCGACATCAGCAAAAGACGAAACGGTGATACATTGGCTGGTTTGAAATTGACAAGTAATACGGTGGTTAATACGCCACTATACCGCGCCGGGCTGGATGTGGACGATGTGATATTGCAACTGGATAACAAAACAATTATGCAGGATACGGATATAACAAATGTGCTTGCCTCCCATAAGCCGGGCGATATGCTGGGGATCACCTTCAGGCATCATGTCACAACAAGGCATACTACCATAACTGCTGATGAAAATCCAGATTTCGTAATAAAACCTATGGAAGAAAAAGGCAAAAAAATAACGGATAATCAAGCAGATGCAAGAAAGGGATGGCTGGGTCAGTAATTTAGGATTACTTGCTTAATTTATTTTACATTTATCACCTCAATTAATAGTACATGTCATATCATTCATTCCGTTATGTAGCCTTAGGTATGCTTGCTGTAGCTTTTGCCAGTTGCAATCAGCCGGTGCAGACCACTACAGATACTTTTAATAAAGATAGCCTGATGCAGCACATAAAAGTGTTGTCATCCGATGAGTTTATGGGTCGCAGACCGTTTACAGAGGGAGAAGAAAAGACGGTGGCTTATATGCAAAGCACCTTTCAGCGGCTGGGCGCAGAGCCGGGCAACGGCAATAGCTATATACAGGAAGTACCATTGGTAGACATCACGATACATGCCGACTCCACAATGAAAGGACAAGGCCCTAAAGGCAGCTTTGAGCTAAAGAATATAGACGATTATGTACTGGCTACAGAGCATACCGACTCAGCGATAAGTCTCCGCAATGATGAAGTGATCTTTGCAGGTTATGGCGTAGTGGCACCGGAATATAACTGGAACGATTATGCAGGCATAGATGTAAAAGGCAAGATAGTGCTGGTGCTGGTAAACGATCCGGGATTTAATGCCGGGGATACTACTATGTTCAAAGGCCGTACTATGACTTATTACGGCAGGTGGACCTATAAGTATGAAGAGGCTGCAAGACAAGGCGCCAAAGCCTGCCTGATTGTGCATAATACAAAGGCTGCGTCATATCCCTTTAAGGTCGTGCAGAATTCATGGGGGAAATCTAATTTATATCTTGATACTCGTGGCAGCACGGAATATCACTGCTTACTAAACGGTTGGCTTACAGGCGATGCCACTAAAAAGCTATTAGCAGCAGCGGGTAAGGATACTACTTTATTGGCACAGGCAGATAAGCGCGGTTTTAAAGCAATACCATTAGGTGTGAAGTTGTCTACCAATGTGAAAGTAAGTACGAAGTATAATAAATCTAAAAATGTAATAGCTAAAATAACAGGTAGTAAACATCCTGATGAATATATCATTTACACAGCTCACTGGGATCACCTCGGTGTGGGCAAGCCAGACAGTACCGGCGATACCATCTATAATGGCGCCTTAGACAACGCAAGTGGCTCTGCCGCATTACTGGAAATGGTGCGCGCATTTAAAAGCCAGAAAGAAAAACCGGAACGCACCGTGCTCTTTCTTTCTGTAACATCAGAAGAACAAGGCTTGTTGGGATCGAAATATTACGCAGAGCATCCCATTTACCCATTAGAAAAAACACTTGCGGAGATAAACATGGACGGTGTCAATGCTTATGGAAAACGAAAAGACATTTCTATAAGCGGGCAGGGGCAGTCTGATCTCGAAGACTACTTTGTGGCAGCAGCTAAAGAACAAGGCAGGTATCTCTCCCCGGAATCCAAACCGGAAGCTGGTGGCTATTTCCGTTCAGACCATTTCAATTTTGCAAAGAAAGGAGTACCTGCTTTAAATGCTGGTGGAGGCACGGACGATGTAAAGGGCGGTATAAAAGAAGGGGAGCGCCAAAATGACGAATACACAGAAAGACATTATCACCAGCCATCAGATCAATATGACCCTACCTGGACATTTGAAGGTGGGCTTGATGATTTGAGATTATTGTTTGCTGTAGGCAGGCGTATTGCTTATGGTACAGAAGTACCTCAATGGAAAGATGGTTCTGAATTTAAGGCACTCAGGAAAAAGTAATTTATTTGTCTTATCCACATTTTTTGCACAATTATTTCGTAATTGAAGAAGCATTATCTATTGCTGGTTAATAAATAATACAAATGAATTTATCTTTTAGGTTTTTATTCACATTTGATGTGGATTAAAAATTCGCACAGTAATTAAAATTTGTTAACTTTGCGTTAGCAATATTTGTTAATGTAGATAACGAAAACATTATCACTTGAAGAAAGCATATAAAATATTAATTGTGGACGATGATGCAATGGTACGTCGTTTGTATCACAGGATCCTAACCCTTAAAGGATATTCGGTTTCTACATCTGATACTGCTGTAAGGATTTTTAATACAGTCGCAGAACACGTTCCGGATATAATAATTATGGATAATCAAATGCCTATTGTTTCGGGCACTGAGGCGATCCGGCAACTAAAGTCGAGCGAACGCTTCAGATCAATTCCGGTTATTCTTTTCTCTTCAGTTTCTAATATTTCAGTATTAGCAAAAGAGTGTGGTGCAGATTCCCATCTGTCTAAACTGGAATCTAATGACCATTTGTTTGCCATCCTTGAAGATATGATAGAATTAACCCATCACCATGCATAAGTGAATAACACTAATGTGAAGCCACTAACTCACTACATGTACTTTCCGGTGTAGCTTTCTTTTACTTTTTTCAATCCATCCGGTTTCCCTTCATAAAGGAGGTAGCCGCCGCCTATGCCACCTTCGGGTCCAAGGTCAATTACCCAATCGGCACATTTGATGACATCAGTATTGTGTTCTATTACTGTAATAGAGTGTCCTTGTTCTATGAGCGCGTCAAAGGACTGCAGGAGTTTTTTAATGTCATGTATATGAAGCCCGGTAGTAGGTTCATCAAAAATAAACAACACTTTGTCTTTCTGTTTACCCTTGCCCAAGAATGATGCGAGCTTCACACGTTGTGCTTCGCCGCCACTGAGGGTATCGCTGCTTTGCCCCAATTTTATATAGCCCAGCCCAACATCACTTAATGGTTGCAAAGCCGCAGCCAGCCTTTTTTCATCAGCAAAGAATGCGATAGCCTCGTCTACGCTTAGCTCAAGAATGTCGTATATATTCTTGGTGCGGTAGGTGATTTCCAATACCTCTTCCTTAAAACGTTTACCCTTACATATTTCGCATAGCAGATGCACATCTGCGAGAAATTGCATTTCTACTATTACTTCTCCCTCTCCCTTACAGGTATCGCACCTGCCTCCGTCTGTATTAAAGGAAAAATGCTTTTCCGCAAAACCACGCATTTTTGCGAGTGGCTGTTTCGCATATAGTTTACGGATTTCATCATATGCTTTGATGTAGGTAACGGGGTTACTGCGTGATGATTTGCCGATTGGGTTCTGGTCTACTTGTTCTACATGGGTGATATTATCAAGATCGCCAGAGAGGTTTCTGAATGCGCCCGGCCTGTCTGCTCCTTCGCCATAATGCTTTAGCAGGGCAGGGTAAAGGGTTTGTTTTACCAATGTGGTCTTGCCGCTGCCGCTTACGCCGGTTACCACGCATAACAGGCCGAGCGGAAAATCAACCGTAACATTTTTGAGATTATTCTGTTTGCAGCCTTCCAGCCTTATTTTACCATGAGGCTTGCGCCTGATGGCTGGCGTGTCTATTTTCATTTCGCCGGAGAGGTATTTACCAGTCAGGCTTGCTTTGTTTTTTATAAGCTCGTTATATGCGCCTGTGGCTACTACTTCACCACCCAAGTGACTTGCCAGTGGTCCCATATCTATAATATAGTCGGCCTGGCGCATCATCATTTCATCATGCTCTACTACTACTACGGTATTGCCGAGGTCGCGCAGGTTTTTTAATACTTTTATGAGCCGTTCTGTATCCCGATTGTGCAGGCCTATGCTTGGCTCATCCAGTATATATAATGAATCGGTAAGATTACTGCCCAGGAATTTGGTAAGCTGTATGCGCTGGCTCTCTCCACCTGATAATGTATTGGCCAGCCTGCTGAGTGATAAGTAGCTGAGGCCAACATCCAGCAGTGTGCGCATACGCTGGTTTATTTCGGTCATTATCCGTTTGGCAACTGTTTCATCATGCTCATTGAGCTTTATGGCTTGTAGCCATTCATATAGTTCATCAGCCGGGCGAAACATAAGATCGGCTATTGTTACCCCATTTATTTTCACATACAGGGCTTCTTTTCTCAGCCTTGAGCCTTTGCAAGTAGGGCAGGTGGTGCGACCACGATAGCGGGCTTGCATCACACGGTATTGTACTTTGTACAGGTTTTGCTCTACCATTGCAAAGAAGTCACGAATGCCGTTTACCCAGTCATTGCCTTCCCATAGTAATTTATATTCTGTGTCTGTAAGGTCTGCTATGGCTTTATGTATAGGGAAATCATATTTTGCCGCAGCCTTGATAAACGCATTCTGCCATTCGTTCATTTTTTCTCCCCGCCAGCACATCACGGCCCCTTCGTATACGCTCAGTCGCTTATCCGGGATCACCAGGCCTTCATCAATACCCAGCACCTGACCGAACCCTTCGCATGTGGGGCATGCACCATAGGGATTGTTGAAAGAAAACAAGTTAGGCGTTGGTTCATCAAAAATGATACCATCTGCCTCAAAACGGTTGTTGAAGGTATGGATCTCTTTACCATTTACTTCCACCAGGCATTCGCCCTCACTTTCATAGAATGCTGTCTGGATGCTATCTGCAAGACGGTGAATATCGTCTTCATCAAATTGTTCTTTTACTACAATGCGGTCTATGAGGAGGTTTACCTTTGCCTTGCCGGGTTTTACCGTGCCACCCAGCACATCTTCTATACGTATGGGCTTTTCATCAAGAGATGGCGCATATATACGGCTGAAGCCTTTTTGCATTAATATATTCAGTTCTTCTTCCAGGCTGCGCTTATAGCGGAGCGTAATAGGCACTATGAATTGTACTTTGGCGCCAACGGGTAATGTGCGCACGAAATCAACCACGTCTGTTACCGTATCTTTTTTTACTTCCTTGCCGCTCACCGGGGAATATGTTTTACCGATACGCGCGAAGAGCAGGCGGAGATAATCATATATTTCCGTCATGCTGCCTACTGTGCTGCGGGGCGTGCGGGTAGTTACTTTCTGCTCAATTGCAATCGCCGGACAAATGCCACGTATATAATCCACATCAGGCTTATCCATGCGCATGAGGAACTGGCGGGCGTAGGCGCTGAGGCTTTCTGCATAACGGCGCTGGCCTTCCGCAAAGAGGGTATCCATAGTAAGAGATGATTTTCCGCTACCGCTCACACCTGTTACCACCACCAGCTTATTTCGAGGTATGGAAACATCCACATTCTTCAGGTTGTGCATACGCGCACCCTTTATGAATATTTCATCGGTATTCCTTACTATGTGATTGTCATCCGTGGTATGATGCTCTACTTCGGGAGCTGAAATACCTTCTATATGTTTTACTGCGGTTGCAGCGGGAGTATTATCTTGTTTAACTGTTTTTTTTACGGTTGCTTTTTTCTTTTCTGCCATAAGTGGTTCCTAATACAAATTTACGGGTATTCGATGATTTCTTTTACCCCCTGCCCCTAAAGGGGAGATAATTTCACTCTGTTGAAACGGTTTCAATGTAGTAATGCTTATACCATCTTTAATATCTAATACTGTTTAGACTTTTAAACTACACTATTTTTTTAAAGTGTTTTGCCGCAGCCACGCCAACTATGCTCCGGGCAATGGAGTTGAGTAGTGTATTTTTCAAGATTAACTGGTATTATACTTTGCCTGCAGGCCGCCGGTGCAGTATACGGGGCTATGGCCTGGGGGGTATTTTCCCATTTTTTTGTGAAATTGCAGGTTGGGCAATTTCATTTGCAGGTGTTTTTTCGTTTGTGCTGATAATCAATGCTTTGTGTTTCTGTTCTGCTTGTTTCAAATTGCTCATTTGCCTTCCCATCTGCACTTTCAGATTGCTCATTTGCGGCTTTTTTCCGCCGGCTTCACGGGTGGGCGTTGGGCGCGATTACCTGTATTTTCCCATTTTTTTGTGAAATCACAGGTTGGGCAATTTCATTTGCAGGTGTTTTTTAATTTTTGCTGATAATCAATGCTTTGTGTTTCTGTTTTGCTTGTTTCAAATTGCT
>Ga0206839_1004_pt1 | contig 84873 bp, 56 predicted proteins | sample Alteio_BWOrgCont_27_FD_152883 | JGI IMG/M metagenome (GOLD analysis project Ga0206839, IMG submission 152883) | Enriched cells from forest soil in Barre Woods Harvard Forest LTER site, Petersham, Massachusetts, United States -... | ecosystem: Environmental > Terrestrial > Soil > Temperate forest >... | reverse complement strand
CGGTACCGTAAGCGCTGCTCAATTCACTGTTTCTGGTCAGGCCAGCTTCACTTATGCTATTACTTTAGCCAGCTCAGCTACGCTGTCTGACGGTAGCGGTCATAGCATGACTGTTAGCTCTTTCACCAGCAACCCTTCTGCTACCGGTACTTTAAGCTCCGGCGGTTCTCAGACCCTGAGTGTAGGCGCTACACTAGCTGTGGCTGCGGCACAAACTCCAGGTACTTACACCAACTCTACCGGTGTACAGGTTACTGTAAACTATAACTAAGATTAAATAAATATTCACATAGTTTTGAGAGGCTGCCTTCGGGTAGCCTTTCTTTTTTAAAACTAACCTAACCCATCAGCCAAAAGCCGATGGGTTGCATTTTGCCAGAACGCAACTAAAAGAACAATCATCCGCAACATAATTTTTAAACAGCCTGTTTATTAAACGTATCAATTCTAAAAAACTTGCTAAGGTCTTCGCCTAAATACGAGCAGTCTACTCTTTAAAAAATTATGACAATTCATTTTAAATTCCATTTTACGGAAAAATATCTTATTTATGGAAAATTTGATGTTATGCCAATCTACTAATTAATTGATCATCAACAAATTATTATTCTGGCACAAGAATAGCAATGCATCTAGTATCTCAAAACAACTCTCAAAAACAAAACAAAATGAAAAACATTACAAAAGTAATCATCGCTTCAGTTGCTCTCTTAGGTTCTGCTTCTGGCGCATTCGCTCAGGCTACTGCTAACGCTTCCGCTTCAGCAACAATCATCACTCCTATCACCATCTCTAAAACGATTGACATGAATTTTGGTAACGTAGCAGTGTCTGCTTCTACAGGCGGCAATGTAGTACTGTCTACTTCCAGCGGACGCACTACTTCAGGTGCAGGCGGCGTAACGCTTCCTTCCACTACCGGTACTGTAAGCGCTGCTCAATTCACTGCTTCCGGTCAGGCCAGCTTCACTTATGCCATTACTTTAGCAAGCTCAGCAACACTGTCCGACGGTAGCGGTCATACCATGACCGTTGGCTCTTTCGTCAGCAACCCTTCAGCTACCGGTACTTTAAGCTCCAGCGGTTCTCAAACTTTGAGTGTAGGTGCTACACTAGCCGTAACTGCCGCACAGACTCCAGGTACTTACACCAACTCTACTGGTGTGCAGGTAACTGTGAACTATAACTAATATTAAATAAATTATTCACATAGTTTTGAGAGGCCGCCTTCGGGTGGCCTTTCTTTTTTAAACCATACTTTCACATATACAACAAAAAGCAGGCAATTATTGTCTGCTTCTGTTCTGTGCTCGCATAATTAAAGTTAAAATACCCGCTGCTTATTACCACAACCCTTCGATTCACCTATATTTGTGAAGTGAGTTTTCTATATCCACTTTTTTTGGTAGCCGGCTTGTCGCTGGCTATTCCTATCCTGATACATCTATTCAATCTCCGCAAGTATAAAACGGTATTGTTTCCGCATACCCGCTTCCTGAAAAACATCCAATTGAACTCCCGGAAACAATCACAGGTAAGGTATAAATGGCTGCTTGCCATGCGCCTGTTATTCCTGGCATTCCTTATCCTGGCATTTGCCCAACCTTTTTTTAACAAGGAAAATAATAAAAGCAGCGGTAACAAACTGCAGGTTATATACCTGGACAACTCATATAGCATGTCTGTAAAAAAAGGACCACGCAATGTATTGGACATTGCAAAGGAAGCAGCACGAAAACAAGTGCAACATGCCATACCGGGAAGTAAATTTTTATTACTTACCAATGATAAGCCGGTAAGCTACCATGCAGAAACAGCCGATAAAATATATACAGAGATCAATGCAACCGATGTATCTGCGGCATCCAAAACCGTGAACCAGGTGCTTGAAGTGGTACAAAATATATTGCAAAATGAAGGGGCCAATGGAGCAGATGTATATTACTATTCTGATTTCCAGCAAAATGCATTCCCGGCACAGCCAGATAAACCCCTGATGAAAAACATCACTTTTTATGGGTTACCGGTACAGGCAAGTGAACCGGAAGACATCTATATAGATACGGCCTACCTCACAACGCCTGTCTTGCAAACCGGTAAAAGCAACTACCTCGTTGTCCATACACGCTCCATGGGTAAATCGCCTAAGGAAAACCCGGTGCTGAGCCTTGCTATAAACGGGCAGGTGAAAAGTGCTGCTTCCCTGAATTTTTCAGATAAAAAAGAAAGTGTAGATACGCTCAACTTCAATATAAATGACGCAAGCTGGCAAAAGATTGAGCTTACCGTAAACGATGCTGTGGTGCGTTTTGACGATACTTTTCGCATCACAGCACGCAGCTCACCCAATCTTTCTGTGCTCGTGCTCAACGAAGGACAACCCAACCCATATATTCAGGCAGCATTCCGGGCTTATAATGGTTTTCGCCTGAACAATGTTGACCTTACAACTGCTCCCGCTGACTGGAAAGAGTACAACCTTGTTATTCTAAATAATATAAGCCGCATTGATAATAGCCTGGGGAAAACACTGAATGACGCCCTGCAGCAAGGGCAAAGCATCTGTATTTTTCCAGGTCGTACCGGTAATGTACAATCTATCAATGACGGACTGAAATTGAGCGGGGATATACAGTTATCAGGTATAGACACCAGCGCCCAAACTGCAAGCTCCGTACAACAGGGAAGCGCACTGGTAAAAGACCTGTTTGAGAAAATACCTGACAATGTGCAGCTCCCGGTTGCTAACTGGCATTATATCATTACTTCCGGCCTGAGTGCCAACCAGCAATCGGTGCTGAGCTTTAGAAATGGAGACCCGCTGCTGGCCCGCTATACCCCATCAAAAGGGCAACTGTACATTTGCGCTACATCTGCCGACCTGCAATCAGGAAATTTTCCCGGCAGCTATTTCTTTACACCCTTCCTGTATGAAATGGCGATGCAAAGCAGCAGCAGTAGTATTTACGCCATTACTGCAGGCACACAACAACCCGTATATCTGCCGCTTACCAATGCTTCCGAGAGAAATACAGTACACTTGTTAGGCAAAGAAATGGATATCATCCCCCCGCAGCGTCCGGATGGTGCCGGCCTCGATGTATTTATAGACCAGGCAGTGCGGCAACCCGGCTTTTACGATCTCGTTGCTACCGGATCAGATACCGCAAAAATTGCCCTGAACCAGAACAAAACCGAATCCCAGTTCGACTTCCGGGATATAAATGCATTGAAAAATGAATGGAAGGGCGACAATATCAAATGGCTCAATATCAGTGCTTCAGGAGCAATAACAGGTAATGATAATAGCAGTTTTCCCCTCTGGAAAGTGTGTGTAATTTTTGCTATTATTATGCTGTTTTTTGAAACGTTTTTGCTCTCAAAACAACGGACAGCAGTTGCTGCTTAAACATCGGAACACAGTAATACCCAATCCATCTGATCTCAACTATTACTTACTTTTTGGTTTTTACTTTATATTTTTGACGTAATATTGAAATATTCAGCCAGGATGCAGGTTCATATTCGCAAAGCAAGGGTCATTGACCCACAGTCAAAATATCATGATAAAATAGTTGACCTGCTGGTCGAAGATGGTGTTATTAAAAATATAGCTGCAGGCATCAAGGCAGATGCAGATACCGTGATAGAAGGAAAAGGCCTTTGTATCAGTCCCGGCTGGGTAGATGCTTTTGCTGATTACCGGGAACCCGGTTTTGAACATAAAGAAACCATATCAAGCGGTCTTGCCGCAGCTGCATCGGGAGGGTTCACAGATGTGCTGCTGGCACCCAATACACAACCGGCATTAAGTACCAAATCAATCATTCAATATGTATTGCAGAAATCGGAAGGAAATGTAACCAACCTGCACCCCATTGGCGCTGCCACACAAAACACGGATGGAAAAGACCTTGCCGAAATGCTGGATATGCGCGAAAATGGTGCCATCGCTTTTTCTGACGGCTGGAAGACCATACAAAATGCCAACCTTATGCTCAAGGCGCTGGAATATGTGAAAGCATTTAACGGCACCATTATTCAGATACCGGTAGATGCTACTTTATCTTCCGGCGGACTTATGAATGAGGGCATTGTATCCACCGGGTTGGGCATGGCAGGCATCCCTGCACTTGCAGAAACAATCATCGTTCACCGCGATATAGAATTAGTGCGCTATACAGGCTCCAGGCTGCACTTTACAGGTATCTCTACGGCTGAATCTGTAGAAATGATCCATAAAGCCAAAGCAGACGGCCTGGCAATCACTTGCTCGGTAACGCCATATCACCTTGCCCTCACCGATGAGTCGCTCACGGGATACGACAGTATGTATAAAGTATCCCCGCCGCTACGTGGTGAGGCAGACCGGCTGGCACTCATAGAAGGCTTAAAAGACGGCACTATTGATTGCATTGCTTCGCACCATCGCCCGCAGGAATGGGATGCAAAAGCAAAAGAATTTGAATATGCCGCCGATGGCATGGCAGTGCAGGAAAGCACCTTCAACATTCTTTGGGATACACTCAAAGAATATATAACCATAGAACGGCTGATCGCTGCATTAACGATTATTCCGCGCGATATATTCGGGCTGCCGGTTCGGGAAATAAAAAAAGGCGCCGAAGCTGCTTTAACTATCTTTACGGTAACGGGGAGCCATACTTTAATTTCTGATCATGTGCGTTCAGTTAGCCGTAACAACCCATTCTTAGACAAAAAATTAACCGGAAAAGTGATAGGGGTCATAAATAACAGGCACCTTTTTCTGAATAAATAACTTCAAGACATAAAACTCACATCATGGAAAAAAAGAACACACACATTATGTATGGCCTTATCACCGGCATTGCTATGGTGATCGTCGGCGTCAGTATTTATATTGCTGGGGCTGCTTTTGTAAAGGGTATGAATTATGTCTCCTACATTCCGTTATTGGCAGGCACCCTCCTCAATGCTATTGCCTTTTCAAAGGCAAACAATGGTTATGTAACGTTCGGCAATGTTTTTGGCAGCGGTTTTAAGCTGGCAATGGTGGCCAGCCTGATCATGATTGCCTGGGGCTTTCTTCAACCGCTTGTTTTCCCCGACCTGAAGGAAAAGGCAATGAATATGGTACGCGAGAAGATGTCACAAAACCCAAAAATTACGGAAGACCAGATAGAAGCATATCTGAGTATGTCCAAAAAATACTGGAATGTGTTTATGATTGGTGGCATATTGCTTGGCAATTTGTTTTTGGGAGCTATTTTCTCACTTATTGGTGGCGCGATTGCAGAAAAGAAAGGGCAATTGCCTCTATCTGCCGATAATTTTTAATTCGCACTTGTTGCACATAGTTCTTATACATTTTTGTTAAATTTAATTGTATTATCCCTGCATCCTGCAAAGTTCCCATTCCGGGCTCAGGGCTTTTTCTTATTTTAGCGGCTGCATGCACTTAGACATATCTATTGTCATACCCCTGTTCAATGAAGAAGAATCGCTGCCGGAGCTGGTATCGTGGATCACGCGCGTATGTGCAGCGCACAATTACACGCATGAAATTGTAATGGTGGACGATGGCAGCACAGATGATAGCTGGAACGTAATAAAACAGCTTTCCTCACAATATCCCGCTATAAAAGCCATCCGTTTCCAGAGAAATTACGGAAAAAGCCCCGCCCTGTATGAAGGTTTTAAAGCCGCAAGCGGCAATGTGGTGATCACTATGGATGCCGACCTGCAGGATAGCCCTGATGAGATACCCGGCCTCTATGAAATGATTATAAAAGACGGCTACGACCTCGTAAGCGGCTGGAAAAAAGTAAGGTACGACAATGCCGTTACCAAAAATCTGCCCTCCAAGCTATATAATGCGGTAAACCGCTGGTTTAGCGGCCTGAAGCTGCATGATATGAATTGCGGCCTCAAATCCTATAAACGGAAAGTGATAAAGAGCATAGAAGTATACGGGGAGATGCACCGCTTTATACCAGTACTCGCAAAGCATGCCGGTTTTAAAAAAATAGGCGAAAAAGTAGTGGTACACAGGCCGCGCAAATATGGCGTTTCCAAATTTGGCTGGGAGCGGTTTATTAATGGGTTTCTCGACCTGTTGTCCATACAGTTTGTAAGCAGGTTTGGTAAAAAGCCCATGCACCTGTTTGGCGCTCTTGGCTCCTTCACTTTCCTCGTAGGATTCATCATTGTTATATGGCTGATTATTGAACGTCTTAAAGAAGGCGCTGGCTTTGGCCTTACCCATAAAGTAGGCTTCTTCCTTGCCCCGCCTGTTATGATTATTGGCACCCTGTTCTTCCTTACCGGTTTTATCGCCGAACTCATCGTCCGCAACGCCCCAGACCGCAATGTTTATATTACTGAGGAAAGGATTGGCTTGTAAGTTCAACTACTCCTCTCACCTTACACAATTTCCACACTTGTTTCCCTATCATAATCAATCTTCTCTTTTCTCTATATCAGATTAACAATTCTTTATCCCTCAAAACAGTCTTTTCTCACATATTTACTACACTTTTGCAACGCTATTTAACTAACTTATGCGCTCTTTATATATATCTTTTTTTACACTCATATCTGTATTATTATTTACACCCTTCACATACGCCCAAACCGGTGCTCCGGCAGCTACAGGCAGCATCAGTGGCAGGCTTGTAGATGCTAAAAATAACCCTGTCTCTTATGCTACCGTCACACTGTTGCGCCCTGACTCTTCAGTGGTGAATGGTGACCTTTCCAAAGATGATGGCTCTTTCCGCGTAGCACCTGTAGGCCCCGGCAATTACAGGCTGCGCATACAAGCTATCGGGTTGAATACCAAAACCATCAATGTGCAGATCACTCCCGATGTCCCTGATAAGAAAATGGGCGATATCAAAGTGGCCGAGACGCAGACCAATCTGAAAGAAGTGGATATTGTGGGCGAAAAGCCGATCATGGAGCTGAAGGTGGATAAAAAAGTATTCAACGTAGAAAAAAATACCACCACGGCCGGCGGCAGTGCCACTGATGTGTTGCAAAATGTACCGTCTGTCTCTGTAGATGCGGATGGCAATGTGAGCCTGCGTGGCAAAAGCGACGTGACCATACTTATAGATGGCAAGCCCTCTACCCTCCTCGGCACAGATGTTGCCTCTGCGCTGCAAAGCCTACCTGCAGGCAGCATAGAAAGCGTGGAAGTGATCACCAATCCATCTGCAAAATATGATGCGCAGGGCACAGGCGGTATCATTAATATCATCACTAAAAAAGATGGTCATTTTGGCATCAATGGCAATGCTACCATAGGCGCCGGAACCAATAATAAATACAACGGCAACCTGGGCCTGAACGCTCGTAAAGGAAAATGGAATGTATTTCTCAACAGCAGTTTGCGCGACAATAACACCTACAATAATGTAACCACCGACCGGCAGGACAAAAAACCCACAGACTCCACCAGCTTGCTGCATTCTTATCATACTTATGAGCATGTGCCGCGCGATTTCTTTGGCTCATTCAATACCATTGGGGCATCTTTTGACCCTGATAAGTACAATTCCTTTACTGTGACGGAGAATATTAACCGGATGGGGTTCTCTTTCCAGGATCAGTCAAACTATAACGTATACAGCCAGCCGGGAGAGGTAGGCAACGCCATGTTCAACCAGCAGCGTAATACAAATTTTGCGGTAAACCTGTTTTCCGTTTCTTCCGCATTAGATTATAAGCACAAGTTTAAAAAGAAAGACGAAGAACTGAGTGTGGATGGTACATATGCCATAACAGACTTTACCCGCAAGCAGGATTATGTAACCAATAACTATCCCGATACATCAGGATTTAACCCCATCGCTGAACACTCACCGGCAACCGGTGGCAACAGTACGATCAATGCCTGGGCCGATTATACCGACCCGTTATTTACAAAAAATGGCAAGCTCGGACTCGGCTTCAAATCACAATTTTACAATTTCAACAGCACCAACAACCCGGTTGTAAGCCACGCCAACGGACCTGAGTCTATTGATTACAGCCTGCTCAGCGACTACAATTATACCCAGCAGATACATGCCGCCTACGCTAACTGGAACGACCAGCTTGGTAAATTCAGCTACCAGGTCGGCCTGCGTTTCGAAGATGCCATATATGATGGCAGCGGCAAATTAGCAAGTGATGGCAACCCGCACGATACCAGCTTCCACAATTCATTTTCTAACCTCTTCCCTTCCGCTTACATCTCTTACCAGTTGGGCGGCCAGCAGAGCATTTACCTCAACTATAGCCGCCGCACCAATCGGCCCGGCTTTATGCAGTTATTGCCATTCATAGACCTCTCTAATCCCGGCACCGTAAATACCGGCAACCCGGCCCTGATACCTGAATTCATCAATAATGTGGAATTCAGCTACAGCAAGTCCGACAAGAAGGGCAACAACTTCATAGCCAGCGCTTACTACGCTTATACAGAAAACCTGATCGAAAAGATTACTACACCGCTCGATTCCACCCAGGCGGCAAAATACCAGGTGCCGCCAAGCGACCTGTTTTCACGCCCTGTAAACATTGCGTCAGGTACTACTTATGGTGTGGAGGGAACAGGACATTTCCAGCTATTGCCTATATGGGATGCTACGCTTAATGTCAACTTTTTCCAGAACCAGCTCGTGATCGGCAATGGGGATACGAGCCTTACAAAATACCTTGCCAACAATAGCGGGTTTACATGGTTTGGCAAGCTAAACACCAATCTCAAATTGCCTAAAAACTTCTCGTTCCAGGTAAATGCAAACTATGAATCACCAAAAGTAATAGCACAGGGAAACCTTCGTGAAACTTATTGGGTGGACGTAGCCCTGAAAAAAGGCTTCTGGAAAAATAAAGCAACCCTGATCATCAACTGTTCTGACATCTTCAAGACACACACTTTCTATACAGACTACAATCTCCTTGCTTATAACGAAACGATCAATAGGGTAAAAGAAACACGCATCGGCAATCTTACATTTACCTACCGTTTCGGTAAATCAGATATTGGAAACAAGAATGCGGCTGGTAAACGTGGTAAATCACCCGATGACAAACTAAAACCAGTGAAACCCGGCGAAGAAGACAGGAACAACAACCTGAAAGAAGGCGATGATAATGACCAGGGTGGCGGCGGGCCAAATGGCGGTGGCGGTCAGAAGAAAGATGGAGGCAGCCGTAATTAATTTTTAAAATCACTAAAGAGTTTTTTTATGAACGGAATGAAGATAATGTTTTTAGCGGTGCTGCTATCTGTTGGTACCACAGGTATATCCCATGCACAGATACTGCGCGATTATGTGGATGATGCCAAGAAAACTATTTCTGATCACGGCGGCAAGAAAAAAGGCCTCTCTGATGCTGATATTTCAGCCGGGTTAAAGCAGGCATTACAGGTAGGCGCACAAAATGCCACTGCAAAAGTCTCTGCGGTGGATGGTTTCTTCGGCAATGCGCTGATAAAGATACTGATGCCACCGGAAGCAGAAAAAGTGGAAAAGACATTGCGCTCCATCGGCCTCGGCGACCAGGTGGATAAAGCAATATTGTCTATGAACCGGGCTGCGGAAGACGCATCCAAAAAAGCAGTGGATATATTTATTGACGCGATCAAAAATATGTCTATACAGGATGGCCTTTCTATCCTTAAAGGTAGCAATGATGCTGCCACACAATACCTCAAAGCCAAAACCACTACAGCACTTACCAATGCATTCCGCCCGGTAATAGAGGAATCGCTGGATAAAGTAAATGCCACCAAGTATTGGGCAGTTGTCTTTAATACCTATAATGAGCTGCCTACCACCAATAAAAAAGTGAATCCCGACCTCCCGGCCTACGTCACAGAACGGGCTCTTAATGGCGTATTTGTGTACATAGCTGATGAGGAAGCAAAAATCAGGATGAACCCTGCAGCAAGAGTTACAGACTTGCTTAAAAAAGTATTTGGCTCTAATTAATCGGCAGTTAAATAAATGAATTACTCGTTTAAATGCGTTTTAAACCAGTTTTAAGAACCCGCAAAAGCGGGTTTTTATTAATTTAATACATACTTTCTTATTAAAAATAAACAATTAGTTTTATCTTGCGATACTGCTGGAAAGACCTTTATATTCTTTGGAAAGCTTTATGTATATTTTATCAAATTGTTAATGTATGTCGCAAGAACAGAATGTTGATCTTATCACCTGGTGGAACGAACAATCTTTTGCAGGCAAGGAATTGTTCTCATTGGACGAAAACGGAATACTTACTTTACTCACCAATAGCAACATCAAAGAACGTGTTGTTGCAACGATCTCTCCAGACAATGCGGATGCGGTATTGAAAAGTTTAAGAGAGAAGTTTACCGCTGTGGAGGCCCGCATCCGGGAACTCGAAGTGGAGTGGCTGGCAACGGATGATAAGCTGAAACTTGCAGAGAAAGTAGTAAATATCAAAGAATACCTGCATAAAGTAACAGCAGTCGGCGATTTTGAAAAACCGGCATTACTGGTACACGACTGGGAACATACCATCTACCGGCTCACAGAAGAAAACTATGCTGCCAAACTAAAAATCGTAGAGTTGGCAGAAAGCCTTGCTGATAACGATCAATGGAAAGAAACATCGCAGGCATTTCGTGATATTGCAGATAAATGGCGCCAATCCGGCTATGTAGATAAAAACAGGAATGACAAGCTATGGAACCGCATAGAAGCTGCACGCAAAGCCTTCCAGGAACGCAAGCGCCATCACCAGGAAGAGGAAGAAAAAGACCTCCTTGCCAACCTGGACCTGAAAATAGAGCTGGTAGAACAGGCAGAATCAATAGCACGTTCCACCGACTGGAAAAAAACCACCGAAGATTATAAACGCCTCACAGAGGAGTGGAAAACAATAGGTCATACACTCAATAAAAAGAACGAGGAATTATGGCAACGCTTCCTTGCTGCAAAAAATATCTTTTTTGAAAATAAGAGGCAGCATTATAACCTCGTGCAAAATGAGCAGGAAACCAACTATGCACTGAAACAGGCACTGGCAGAAAAAGCGGAAGCGCTGAAAGAAAGTGTGGAATGGAATGTGACGACGCTCGCCTATACAAGCCTCATGGAGGAATGGAAAAAGATAGGCCGTGTGCCGCAGGCTAAGTCTGATGAAATATGGAAAAGATTTACTGATGCGCAGGAACATTTTTTTGAAGCCAAGCGCCGTCATCTAGATATCGTAAAAACAGAGCAGGAACGTAATTATCAATTAAAAAAAGAAATACTGGACCGTGCGGTGGCATTACAGCATTCCACCCATTGGGGAGAGGTAACCGGTGAAATGAATGAACTGCTGGAGGCATGGAAAAAAATAGGCCATGTGCCACGCGGATTAGGAGATAAAATGTGGGAAGAATTCAATGCAGCCCGTAAAACTTTCTTCTCCCGCAAAGACGCTAACCGGGAGCAGCGAAAACAATATGCTGAAGAACAAAAAGCAACACGCGTAGCACATGCAAGGGAGCATATTACACAACTGGAGCAGGACATAAAGGAAGAGCAGGAAAAAATTGAAGATTTTGAAGCTGCCATAGATAATATCACTCCCGGTAAAAAGGCAGCACAGCTCCGTGATCACCTGGAAAACCTGATAGGAGAATGCGAGCTAAACCTGAAACGCCTACAGGATAAACTGACACAGGCAATGAAGGATGCTCAAACCCGCGAAACGCAATCAGAAACAGCTGCTACGGAGCAGAGATAGAGTTTACTATATAATCCCCTCTCTTACAAGGTCGTGCAGGTGCAGCATGCCTGCATACTTGCCCTCCTTCGTCACTATGAGTTGTGTGATATCATAACGGCGCATGAGCGCAAGTGCTTCAGTGGCTAGTTCACCACCATCTATTAATTTAGGATTGGCAGAAAGTATATCCACAGCTTTCAGATTGGCGGGGCTTTCATTCTTTTCCAGCATCCGGCGCAGGTCGCCATCTGTTATAATGCCCATCAGTTCACCAGCAGCATCCAGTACCGCAGTAGCGCCCAGCCGCTTACGCGATATTTCATAAATAATCTCCCGTAGCGGGCTGTTTGGCTTCACCATAGGTTGCTCATTCATATCGCTCATATCTGATACACGCAGGTACAGGCGCTTGCCCAATGCCCCACCAGGATGATACCTTGCGAAATCTTTTTCGGTAAATCCCTTCAGGCTCAGCAGGCACACGGCCAGCGCATCACCCATCACCAGTTGTGCGGTGGTGCTGGTAGTTGGTGCTAGATTATTCGGGCAGGCTTCTTTTTCCACCGTACTGTCTAAGAAGGTATCTGCATTTACAGCGAGATAAGAAGTTCCATTCCCGCATAGAGCAATAACAGGGTTGCCAAAGTTTTTGATGAGCGGTACTAGTACTTTTATCTCCGGGCTGTTGCCACTTTTGGAGATAATGATGGCCACATCATCCGGCTGTATCATGCCTAGGTCGCCATGTATGGCATCTGCCGCATGCATGAAAATGGAGGGTGTGCCGGTTGAGTTGAAAGTTGCTACCATTTTTTGTGCGATCACAGCACTCTTGCCTATACCCGACACCACTACCCTCCCCTTAGCCTCATGTATAGTGCGCACCGCCTGCACAAATGCATCATTCACATAGTCCACCAGCTTCAGCACAGAATCAGCCTCCAGCTTTATGGTATCAATTGCCTGTTTAATAACAGCTTCTGTAGAAAACATGTTCGCAAAGATAATTATTATGCCTGAACCATCCTTCTGGAAGGTATGATAGAATTCAAAGAGACGGCATGATTGTTAACTATAAAATCTGGAATAGCGCAGCACTCATAAGTAATTAACTATTTTTGATAATGCTTGGAAAACGAGTAAAGATTGACATTATTGCATACAACAAACTATATATATGAAACTAAAAAACGCTCCCGAAACCCTGCTGGAGAGATTAGGCCTTGCCTTTAATCTTGTGCCTGTGCCGCTTGTAGATACACAGGTTGCGTTTAATGCTGCCAGGGCCATCATGGCAGCGGCAGATACTGGCATATTTGAGGCAATAGGTAAAACCAGCAAAACATACCAGCAAATTGCAAAACAATCTAAAACACATCCCACAGCCACAAAGCATCTGCTCGATTGCCTTGTTGGCCTCGGCTATCTCACATGGAGTAATGACCTTTATTCATTAAAGCCCCGGTTATATAAATGGCTGCTGGCTGAATACCCCACTAACCTTATTGGCAAGCTCCGCTTCCAACTCACTGAATGGAACTGGATGGCAAGGCTGGAAGATTTTGTGCGCACGGGTAAGCCTGTAGATATGCATAGCTCCATGAATGCCGGCGAATGGGCCAATTACCAAAACGGCATGCGCGACCTTTCCTTTAATACTGCCAGGGAACTGGCGGGAAAAATAAAGCTACCGGCATCCATTACAAAGATGCTGGATATAGGCGGTTCTCATGGGTTGTTCTCCATTGAGCTGTGCAAAAAATATCCATCGCTATCTTCGACCATTCTTGAGTTGCCCGGCGCCATAGACCGCGCCAGCGCTATTGCAGCCCAACACGGCCTTACAGACCGGGTAAAATATACAGCAGGTAATGCCCTCACAGATGATCTCGGCAATGAACAATATGACCTCATCATGATCAATAACGTAGTCCATCATTTCACAGCAGAAGAAAACCAGCAACTTGCCCGTAAGATAGCTGCTGCATTGAAGCCCGATGGCATGCATGCCATCGGCGAGTTCATCCGGGCACACAGGCCAGGTGAAGGCGGCGCATTAGCGGCTACCTCCGGCCTGTTTTTCGCGCTCACCAGCTCCTCCGGCACGTGGTCAGTAAAAGAAATAAATGACTGGCAACAGCAAGCCGGCCTGCGCACAAAAAAAACCATCAGCCTCATGGCGCTGCCCGGCTGGCAGGTACTTACCGCAGTAAAATAATCTTACTGATTGCTCTTTTTCTTAGTGCGTACTATAAATGCGGAAACAAGGGATATTACAATACCCACCGGCAGCGGCTCAATGAAGGTGAGCAGGCACATAATTACCGGGTTTTTATACATTTCCTTATATTGTTGCATCTCAGCTATCCGCTTGTTTATTTCTGCTGCGGGAGTGCCCTTTTGTTTCAGCTTATCAATCATATAAGCGCCATACTTATCTATAAAATCCGGGAATATGGTATGATAAGCAATCACCCAGGTGATCACATAACATACGCTAGATATCATGGTAATGAGCAGCCCCACCCATAGCGCTTTTAAATAAGATATTTGTTCCCCCGGTTGCTGTTTGCGGCAGGCTATCATGCCCGGATATATAACCAGAAAGGAGAGCACCATACTGGCATAGCCCAAAATCTCCCCTTTATCAAAGCCTATATTTTTAAGCGTCAGGCTTACGATCAGCATCATTGACGCTGAAATGGCCCCGGATATTAGGCCATATTTGATTACTGCTTTTTTCATGTGTTTGCGATTTTTTGATGCAAATAAAGGCTGAACCAGCAAAATTGTCCTCATACTTTAGCATGATTTTATATATTGATAACGAAAACCCACCTAAAGTAGGAGCATTTTAGGGTATAAGCCGCAGATCTTTTGCTTTTTTAATAGCCTGTGTCCGCCGTTGCACATCCAGCTTCACAAATAGATTAGACACATGTGTTTTCACCGTGCTCAGCGAAACAAATGCTTTTTCTGCAATTTCCTGGTTACTGCATCCTTGCGCCATCAGTTCCAGTATCTCGTATTCCCGCTTGCTGATGCCCAGCTGATCTATATTTTTGTTATCTGCTTCAAAGTTTTCTCTTCCTGTAGCCGGTTCACTATGTTGTGGTGTAGCAGGTACTTCCACCATTACCACTTTTTCCACCAGCACTTCCCTGGTGCCAGTTATTTTTTTACCCATATAGATACCAATACCCGCAAAAACCATAGCCAGCACTCCTCCATACAACTCCAGGGCATGGTTGATAATTACCAGCTTATACTCCAGCACTTTCAGGCTCACGCTAAGCACAGCAAGAACACACCCATATAAGACTATTTTTTTCCTCATTTAGGGCAAAAATATATAAGTATCGATGGAGAATAAAATAGTATGTAACAGTAGTTATTACTTAATATTAAAACGGGCTTTTCGGTCCCTTTTTCGATTTGGCTTTCGGCGGGGAGCCTATCTGCTTCATTATTTGCTGCTGGTTTTCTTCCAGTAGGCTGATTCGTTGCAGCATTTCTTGTATCACTTTATCTGTAGCGAGAGATTTGGTAGCTTTCTTCTTGGTGTTGTAAGCAGGTGGGTCTGGCTCCGTAACCATATGCAACGGCTGCTCCGTCGCGTCATAAGTAGATTGTTTTCCTTGCGCATGAGCCAATCGTCTCATTAGAAACTCTGAAGGCGTAATAACGAAAATTTCGCAGATCTTAACGATATTATCCACGCTCGGCTCTGCTTTGCCATACTCCCAACTCGCATATGTAGATACAGGGACATCAAGCCTGCCGCTAATGTCAGCCTGTGTGTATTGCTTATCTTTTCTTAAAAATGCTAAATTCTCGGCAATAAAATTCATTACAATAAAAAATATTTAACGAAAATATTGTTTGAACGAAATTTTCGTTTTAATTTACGCTCATTCATATTCCATATCAAAAGTATGGATAAAAAGGGCAAATTGCTATAAAATAGCAACAAGGCTTGTATTGTGCTATAGATTCACTTTGAAAACATTATAATATGCCAGAACAATCCCAGTTATCACCGGCCTTGGCAGAAAAATTCCTGGCTTTTATGGAATATGCTAATCCCGCCCGCCTTAACCGCAACCTCCGTGGCCTGCTCCTCACTACCCTCATGTCTCAGAAAGACGGCTTCATCTTTAACCTTGACGACCTGTTTGTAGATATCATTCAATTATTTGAGTTGTTAGATGCTATGGAGGATGGGAAGGATCAGAAGCATTAATATTTTGATCTTTTAGCATAACCATATTATCCCATAAATAATAATGATAATTGTTGAACTATATACCCATACTGAAACACTATCTGTTTTCTAAGCCAGATATTCCAGTGCTCAAAGTTAAATCGTTGGTAAATAAAGAGGATAGCAGCCCCCGCATCGTCATTAGTCGCCCATAGTCACTATTTCCTAATGTAATTGGCATGGTTTTGCTCGATGTCCTTTCTAAAAAAAACTATGAGGAAAATTATGTACAGTTTAAAAAAGATGCAGTTGATTGCGTTTTTTATTGCGTTTATATCGCCTGCGGCAAACGCCACGGTATATACAGCATTGGTATCCGGCAACTTCAACTCTGCCGTTACGTGGGGAGGAATCACTCCTGGCGCTCTGCTCACTTCTGACGTGATCATTATTCCATCAGGAATCAATGTAGCACTTACAGGGGTACAAACCTTTTCCGGCACCTCGTCTTTAACGGTGAACGGAACACTTACATCTACCATACCGGGAACGGCGCTGGTAATGACATCTGGCACATTATCAGGTGCTGGTAATATCACTGTTGATAGCGTAAATCTCGGCATCACTTCCGGATTTACATTTGCAGGCTCATTAATCTCCCGTGCTTTTACATCACAAGGCACCGGTATTTCTTCGGCGGCAAATATCCTGGTAAAAAGTGCTTTAAACCTCAATTCAGGCACATTGAGTATGAGTGCGGGAAGCCTCACAATGGGGAATCATTCCACAATAACACTTTCAGGTGGGACAATGACTTCTGGTGGCACAGCTCTTTTGCATCTGGACAGCATTTATAGTGTCAATTATATTGCTACAGGCGCTACTTCAGGTGCGGAATTAACTGGTACAGGTCTTGACAGCATTACATTGAATACTCCCGGCACCGTTATGCTGTCTGGCAATGTTGCAGCTAATGGCCTTATTACACTTTCAAATGGCCTATTATCGCTCAATGGCCATACGCTTACTTTAAATCCTACTGCAAACATATCGTCATTAGGTAGTGGTACAATATCTGGCAGCACTACATCTAACATAGTTGTTAATAGCACCTCAGGTCTTACTGGGGCATTGCGTTTTACTACCGGCGCCAATACACTCAATAATCTTACTGTAAATACAGGAAGTGGTAGTGTATCCCTCGGCTCCGATATGGGTATGAATGGTATGCTCACATTGACAGGCGGCACACTATCGCTCAATGGGCATACACTCACATTAAATGCTACAGGTAATATAGCAGCAACAGGCACTGGTACTATCACCGGCAGCACAACATCTAACATTGTTGTAAACACTACTGGCGGCCTTACTAATCCATTGAAATTTACTAGTGGCAGCAATGTTTTGAGTAATCTTACATTGAATACAAGCACAGGCGGCGCAACACTTGGTTCAGACCTTGGCTTAAGTGGGATACTTACACTATCTTCTGGCAGTTTGTCGCTCAATGGCCATACGCTTACTTTGAATCCTACTGCGGATATAGCAGCGGGAGGTACAGGCACGTTAACCGGCAGCACCTCATCTAATATTATAGTCAATACTACAGGCAGCCTCTCAGGTGCGCTCCGTTTTGCAACTGGCAGTAATATGCTCAACAATCTTATCGTAAATACAGGAGCTGGCACAGGTGTAGCCCTTGGCACAGACCTTGCATTGAATGGTACGCTTACTTTAACAGGTGGCACATTCACGCTTAATGGTCATACGCTTACTTTAAATTCCAGCGCTGATGTATCGCCTTCTGGTACAGGTACCATTACCGGCAGCACTACTTCCAATATCGTAGCTAATACATCAGGTAGCCTTACCGGTGCATTGCGCTTTGCTACTGGCGGTAATACGCTGAATAATCTTACTGTAAATACAGGCGCAGGCAGTGGCATATCGCTCGGATCCGGCCTTGGTTTAAATGGTATGCTTACGCTTACCGGTGGCACCTTGTCGCTTAATGGCTATACACTTACTTTAAATGCCACGGGCAATATTGCAGCATCGGGTACCGGCACTATCACCGGCAGTCCTACATCTTCTCTTGTTGTAAATACTACAGGCGGATTGACCAATCCTTTGAAATTTACTGCAGGCAGCAATGTTTTGAACAATCTTACATTGAATACAACCTCAGGTGGAGCAACACTTAACTCAGACCTTGGCCTAAATGGTACGCTTACCCTGTCTTCAGGTAGCTTGTCGCTTAACGGACATACACTTACTTTGAATCCTACTGCTGATATAGCAGCGGGAGGTACAGGTACATTCACCGGCAGTACATCATCTAATATTGTGGCTAATACTACAGGCAGTCTCTCAGGCGCTTTACGCTTTACGTCTGTTGGCAATGTGCTTAACAATCTTACTGTAAATACAGGTGCGGGCACTGGTGTAGCACTTGGTTCAGACCTTGCTTTAAATGGTATGCTTACTTTAACAGGCGGCACATTCACACTCAACGGTCATACGCTTACTTTAAACCCTGCTGCTGATATATCAGCTTCTGGTACAGGTACTATCACAGGCAGCACAACATCTAATATAATAGACAACACAACTGGCAGCCTCACCGGCGGACTGCGTTTTGCTACAGGTGCCAATACATTGAACAATCTGATGGTAAACACTGCTGCTGGCAGTGGTATATCGCTCAGCTCCGGGCTCAGTTTAAATGGTATGCTTACATTGACAAGTGGAACTTTAACGCTCAATGGTCATACACTTACCCTAAACACTGGCGCTGATGTATCAGCTTCTGGCACAGGTGCTATAGCTGGCAGCTCATCTTCCAGCATCGTAGTTAATACCACAGGCAGCCTCACAGGTGCGTTGCGCTTTGCAGCAGGCACTGATACACTGAACAACCTTACTGTAAACACAGGCGCAGGTAGTGGTGTATCCCTTGGTTCTGATCTTGGCTTAACCGGTATGCTCACTTTAACAGGCGGTACATTAACGCTCAATGGTCATAATCTTATTTTAAATTCCGGTGCTGATGTAGCGGCTACAGGTACAGGTTCTATTACCGGCAGCACTGCATCAAATGTGATTGTCAATAGCACTGCTGGTCTTACAGGTGCGCTTCGTTTTGCTACAGGCACTGGTGGCACATTGAATAATCTTACCCTGAATACAACAAGTGGCGGCGCAATGTTAGGTTCAGACCTGAACATAAACAATATGCTCACCCTTACTGCGGGTACTCTTTCCCTCAATGGCAATACACTTACTTTAAATGCTACAGGTAATATAGCTGCAGCAGGTACTGGCAGCATTACCGGCAGTACTGCATCTTCTCTTGTGGTAAATACTACTGGCGGGTTAACCAATCCATTACAGTTTACTACCGGCAGCAATATGCTCAATAACCTTACACTGAACACAGGCACAGGCGGCGCCACACTTGGCTCAGATATCGGCCTGAGTGGTCTGCTTACTCTTTCTTCAGGTAGCTTAACATTAAATGGCCATACGCTTACGCTTAATTCAGGTGCTGACGTATCGGCTTCAGGCACCGGCACACTTACCGGCAGCACTACATCAAATATTGTGGCTAACACCGCAGGTAGTCTTACTGGTGCGTTACGTTTTGCTACAGGTGCCAATACGCTGAATAACCTTTCTGTAAATACAGGTTCTGGTAGCGGTGTATCTCTCGGTTCTGACCTTGGCTTAAATGGCACGCTCACTTTAACAGGCGGCACATTAACGCTCAATGGGCATACACTTACTTTAAATTCAGCAGCTGATATAGCCGCTTCAGGTACTGGCACACTCACTGGCAGCACATCATCAAATATGATTGTGAATGCTACTGCTGGTCTTACCGGTGCGCTTCGTTTTGCTACAGGCACTGGCAGTACGCTCAATAATCTTACCGTAAATACCACAAGTGGCGGTGCCATGTTAGGTTCAGACCTGAACATAAATAACCTGCTGACACTTACTGCAGGCGATCTGTCATTGAATAGCCATACGCTTACTTTAAATGCTACAGGCAATATTGCGGCAGCAGGTACTGGTACTATCACAGGCAGCACCACATCTAATATGGTTGTGAATACTACCGGTGGATTAACCAATCCATTAAAATTTACTTCCGGCAGCAATATGCTGAATAACCTGACACTGAATACAGCTACAGGCGGCGCTACACTTGGCTCAGATTTGGGTTTGAGTGGCGTTCTTACTCTTACTTCGGGCACTTTATCACTTAATGGTCATACCATTACTTTGAATCCTTCGGCTGATATATCAGCATCAGGTACAGGTACATTGACTGGTAGTACTACATCAAGTATAATAGCCAACCCAACAGGTAGCCTTACTGGCACATTACGTTTTGCTACCGGTGGCAATATGCTCGGCAACCTTACCGTGAATACAGGTTCTGGCAGTGGTGTATCCCTCGGATCTGACCTCGGCTTAAATGGTATGCTTACTTTAACAGGCGGCACATTAACGCTGAATGGTCATACGCTTACTTTAAATTCAGGTGCTGACGTATCAGCTTCCGGCACAGGCACATTAACAGGTAGCACTACTTCCAATATAGTAGCTAATACTACAGGTAGCCTTACTGGCGCATTACGTTTTGCTACAGGCGGTAATACCCTGAATAACCTTACAGTAAATACAGGATCTGGTAGCGGCGTATCCCTCGGATCTGACTTGGGTTTAAATGGCATGCTTACCTTAACAGGTGGTACATTAACCCTTAATGGCCATACGCTTACTTTAAATTCAGGTGCTGATGTAGCTGCTTCCGGTACAGGCACATTGACAGGTAGCACTACATCCAATTTGGTAGCCAATACCACAGGTAGCCTTACAGGTTCATTACGTTTCGCTACAGGCGGCAATACATTGAATAACCTTACCGTAAATACCGGATCTGGTAGTGGTGTATCGCTCGGATCTGACCTTGGTTTAGATGGCATGCTCACACTTACAGCAGGCACATTAACGCTCAACGGTCATACCCTTAGCTTAAATTCAGGTGCTGATCTATCAGCTACTGGTACAGGCACATTAACTGGCAGCGCTACATCTAATATCGTAGCTAACACCACAGGCAGCCTTACTGGCACACTGCGTTTCGTAACCAGCGGTAATATACTTCATAACCTTATGGTAAATATGGGCAGTGGCAGTGATAATATCACACTGGGTTCTAACCTTACAATCAATGGATCACTGGGTCTTAATTCCGGCAAAATAAAACTGGGCACTAACAATCTGTCTATAGCTGCCGGTGGCACTATCAATGGCGGAAATGCTAACAGTTATGTGATGACAGATGGCTCAGGTAATCTTACTATGAACCTGCCTGCAGGTGCTACAGATACCTTTAAAGTAGGATCTGTTACTAACTTCGCACCCATGGCATTAACTGCCAATTCAGGAGCCGCTACAGGCGACGCAAGTATCAATGTGGCTGACGGCGTATTATCTGCTGGCACTACCGGTACATCACTTTCTGCAACCGGCAGCATGGTAAATGCTACATGGTTCGTAGCCAGCACAGCTCCCACTATCAACTATAACATGGTGGCTATGTGGAGTGCAGGAATGGAAGTTAACAGCTTTAACCGCACGAGCGCTTATATTTCACATTACACTAGCGGCGCGTGGGATGCACAGGCACCTACTGCAGCGGGCGTTTCAGGCAGTATGTATAGCATGACAAGAGCAGGTATTACTTCACTGAGTCCGTTCATGGTTACAGATCATGTTATAGGCACTACAGCTACACCAAATGTTGTTGCTGTTCAGCCAGTGATTACTATCTATCCAAACCCTGCAACAAATACACTGCATTTTTCTGCTGATATAAACGTGGAAAGTGTAAGTATATATGATGTAAACGGCAAGTTCATAAAATCAGCCACAAGCAATGACATGGTTGATGTTACAGATCTCGCTTCAGGCATGTATGAAATACATTTTACAGGAAAAGATACAGATGCGATCCGCAAATTTATCAAGCAATAACTAGTTTTAAATTTTAAACATAAAGAGGGCGTCCCAAAGGACGCCCTCTTTATGTTTTCCGTATAACACCTGCTTTTATAAAATAATTATTACTTTTAAATGCCCGTTAAAATCCTGGGCTTTGCACTATGCCAAACGGTCAATTCATCAACTTCAATATACCCTTTTTACAGAATGGTGCTTATGTATCATCACAAAGCCAGGCAAAACAAATCCTCACAAAAGCACAGTCTTTGATTAATGATGGCGCTATAGGAGTTGCGATCACTTATTCCGCCAACTACGGTCAAACCCTCACAATAGAAAGTGTATATGCCAGTGGCGGATGGGACACGCACACCAATGGCGCTAACCAGGCTGCTGTAATGAGTGAAATGGAATCATTGATGGGCAGCACTTATCAATCATTGCAGGGCAGAATGCGCATCGCACCTATTACTACCATGAATGCCTATACAAATCCGCTGAATCCATGGAATGAACATGTGCAGATGGGCATTGTGGAGAATGATCTGGATCGCATTCAGCAGTACCTGCAGAATGGATGGATGGTCCTCGGCTGGCAAAACCAGGATACAGTTACTAATGCCACATATCCTTATGCGGTAGGAGGAGGTGTTGTAAAACCACCACAGGCCATTACCAATAAAATACAAGTGACTTTGATACAGTTCTCCAAAACTTACAAAAGTTGATAAACATTACCTGAAACATTACGTTTATTACTAAATTGTATTTCCTTTCGCCTTAAAATTTTATTTTTATAAATAAATTAGTATGTTTACTAACATTTAAACCTATGAGAAAACTCATCTACCTCCTTTGCTGCATAGCTGGAATCATCACTCATGCAAACGCTCAATACATTTTTACTAAAGCACCCAACAAAACCATCCTGTCTGGGGGCAGCACCATTTACGACACTTTAGCCGTAAGCGGTCTGCCCGGCATAGGCCTCAATGGCACTTTCGGGCTGGATAGTATCAGCTTTAACGCTACTTATCCTTATGAATATGATCTTGTGATCAGTCTTATTGCGCCCGATGGAACGTTTGTGCACCTGAATGAGCAATTTGGCACAGGTGCCGATTTCGTCAATACCTGCTTCACCGGGCATAGTACCAATTTTGTCAATGATGCGGTAGCGCCTTTCTCCGGGCAATATTTACCTGCCAACTGGCCAGGAAACGTTAACAATGGCCATTCCGGTAATGGCAACTGGATATTACAGATAAAAAACAACGGGGCGGGCACCGATACCGGTGTGCTCATTAACTGGGGACTTGCTTTTGATAATACGCCCTCCCCCCCTTCATTTTTTGATAGCTCCAATTTACCTATTGTAGTGCTCAACCTGGGTCACCAGCCGGTGATCAAATATGTCACTACAGACGTCCCAGGCACTATGGGTATCATAAGCAAGTCTACTGGCATGAACCATGTTACTGACCCATTCAACAATTTTTACGGGCATATAAATATCCATGCACGGGGCAGCACCTCTCAGTGGTTTCCTGCGCTTTCATACTCCGTTGGTACCGTTGATATTTCAGGTAATGACAGCGATGTATCACTATTGGGAATGCCAGCGGATCACAGCTGGATACTATATGAACCCTGGGACGATAAGCCCATGATGCGCAATGTGCTTACTTACAAACTATCTAATGATATGGGCGACTATGCGGTAAGGACACATTACGTAGAGTTAGTGCTTGATGGTGATTACCGGGGCGTATATGTGCTAATGGAAAAGATAAGCAGGGCTCCCCTGCGCGTGAATGTGCAAAAGCTGGCCACAACAGATACCGCATTACCTAAAATAAGTGGAGGCTACATGTTCTCCATAGATAAAGGGGCTACGCCCTCCAATTCATGGACATCTAAAATACTGCCATGCCCCACTTCCGGATCTTCGGTGATTTTTCAGTACCTGAACCCAAAGCCTACCGATATCAATACTCAACAAGCAAAATATATCAGTTCGTATGTCGACTCGTTTGAACAGCAATTAAATACGGGCAACCTCTATGATACCATTCATGGCTATCGCCATTTTATTGATGTGCTTTCCTTTATAGACCAGAGCATCATACAGGAGGTAAGCCGGAATGTAGACGGTTATAGGCTAAGCACTTACCTGTCCAAAGCGAGGAACAGTAAAATAGTGGACGGCCCTGCCTGGGATTTTAATATAGCTTACGGCAACGCCGATTATTATAATGGCTCGTCTACCAATGAATGGCAATGGAATTTTCCCTGCCCACTCTCCGGAGACCCCTACGTCGTGCCATTCTGGTGGAAGCAATTCCTCACTGACACCAACTATATGCAGGAGCTCAAATGCAGGTACACACTGTTAAGAAAGAATGTGCTGGATACTATGTATCTAGATCATATTATTGACTCATTTGCTACCGTGCTTGATTCTGCGGAAGTAAGGCACTATATACGGTGGCCTATTATGGGTGTGTACACATGGCCTAATTTCTACGTAGGCACTAGCTATGCGGATGAAGTGAACTATCTGAAAGGATGGCTGCACACACGCATTCGCTTTATGGATAGCACATTGATAGATACTTCATGCCACCCGGCGCGGATAGCATTAGGCGTAACCAGCAATAACGCCACAAACTATGTCATAAATATCTACCCCAACCCGGCTACAACAGAGCTATACGTGAGCATGGAAGGCGTTACGTATTCATCAGCGACCATTACAAATAGTTTGGGGCAGACGATGATGCTGCAACCATTAAACCCAAATACCAATTTGCTGGATATACAAGCCCTTCCGCCGGGTGTATATTTTATTACACTCAAAGGCCCGCCAGGCAAATATGTATCCCGCTTCGTGAAATGGTAGCTGTGCGATAGCAAGTAATTTTAGTTCAACATTTTTTATAAAAGCACCTGTGCCTTACAAACACAGGTGCTTTTATATATGGCCTAATGCATAAAACTAAACACTGGTCGAAGATTCCGCTTCAGAAATACCTCTTGAAACAAAACACTTGCATCATATCCCCCACTTTCCGGCGCCATTACCTGCCAGCAGGTAGCCATTACCTGTATTCAGGTAATGAATATTTATTACCTGCGATATATGTATTGATATGAAAGAAGATTTTTGGACAAAAAGATTGTAGTGGTACTTATTGCCTCACTAATAACTGCTATTGCTGACTTTTCTTGAGGTTCACTAAAATAATAATCGATAGTTAAAACTATGTTTCAGGAGGTGTTTATACTCAAAGAAAATTGAGTGTTTCTACTCATAACGGGACGAACAGTGCGACCTAATTTTGATTGAGCAGTTTATTAAAACCCACTGTTTCAGCATAACAATGACTCTTGTCATTTTAAACCTTTCATTTATGAGATATAAAATCTTCTTTGTGCTGAATTTCCTTTCCTTTTTTGCATATGCACAGGAAAGTATCCCTGCAAGTATTTATGATTTCAAGATAGCGGCCAATCATGGGGGCGTAATAGACTTTTCGCAGTACAAAGGAAAAAAGATACTTATTGTAAATACAACATCGAGGGATGAATATAACCACCAGTATGCAGACCTGGAGGCAACTTATGTGAAGTATAAAGACAAACTAGTGGTCATTGGTTTTTTAACAGAAGATTTCCTGATTGCGCCAGGCTCAAAGAAGAATGTATTTACAGGAAATAAAGTTTATGGTGTATCGTTTCCGTTAGCAGCAAAAGTCCTTATAAGAGGAGATAATATGTCGCCAGTATATAAGTGGCTTACGGAACAAAGGTACAATAAGTATAAAGACACCGAAGTGAAATGGGATTTTCAAAAATACCTGGTCAATGAAAAAGGAGAATTGGTTGCTGAGTTTGACTCTAAGATAATGTCGTCAAACCCGGTTATAGTTGCTGCAATAGAAAAGTAGTTACATGGCCTATTGTCCGGTACAAAAGTTTACTCCTAAAAAAATTATTATGAACTCGAATCCAAAGAACCCACAAGTCTTTTTTCAAAACCATATTGAAAGTTCAAAAGTACTTTTTGCATTAGCCGCTGCCCTCAAAAAGCAGGCCGGCCGCGTCATGTTGCTTGTCATTTTGTATATGTGTTTACTGAGTATAAAAAGCAATGCGCAAGGCACATGGCAAGCGTTGGCCAACATCGCTCCACATAATAATTATGGCGTTATGCTGGTACTTACGGATGGAACAATATTGTGCAGAACCTCGTCTGGCGCTGCTTGGGGAAGTTTATGGGACAAGCTAACGCCGGATTCGTATGGGAGTTATATAAATGGCACGTGGAGTACCGTTGCCCCGATGCATGATGGCAGGACGTTTTTTTCATCGCAGGTGCTGCCAGACGGGCGAGTGTATGTGGCAGGAGGCGAGTATGGTGCCGGTGGTAATAAAAGTGAATTTTACACCCCATCTACAGACTTATGGACGCCATGCCCGCAAATCATCTTAATGTCTAATGGCATTTCAGACGCAAACTCAGAATTGCTTTATGACGGCACCGTGCTGCAAGCCGCTGTAGATACAGCTGGTGAACGGCTCAATTTTATTTGGGACCCTGCGGCCAATACCTATTCATTGGCCGATTCATGTATAGGTATCGACAATGAAGCAGCATGGTTAAAATTACCCGATAGCAGTGTTTTGTTTATAAATAGCTATGGCACTCATTCAGAACGGTATATACCCTCAATTCACAAATGGATAGCTGATGGCACTGTGCCGGTTTCTCTTTTTGACCCCTATGGTTATGAATCAGGCGCCGCTTTTTTATTGCCCAATGGCCATGGTTTTTTCATTGGTTCTACATCCACAACCGCCTATTATACACCCTCTGGCAATACGAGTCCCGGAACATGGACTGCCGGGCCAGCAATTCCTAACAGCTATGGTGCTCCAGACGCGGCAGCAGCTATGATGCCCAACGGGATCATTCTAATGGCACTATCCCCTTCGCCTACTCGTGGAATAATATTCCAGGACAGTACTATTTTTTATGAGTTTGACTATACATCCAATACTTTTACGATGGTTGGTTGCCCTGGCACCACCGACATTTCTTTAAATATACCATCTTTTGTAACCAATATGGTTTGCCTGCCTGATGGTAATATTCTCTATTGCAAACAGGGTGATGACCAATATTATGAATACGTGCCGGGATCTGGCCCGCTCGCGGCGGGGCAGCCAGATATAAACAATATTATTGAAAGGGCATGCGACAGTTTTACAATCACTGGAACACTGTTTAACGGCATTTCTGAAGGTGCGTGTTTTGGTGACGACTGGCAGATGTCCTCCAATTACCCAAGCGTGCGCCTCATCTCCGGTACTAGCGTATACTACGCTAATACCACCAACTGGAATAGAATAGGCGCAGTAATGACAGGTTCTCTACCTGATACTGCCCAATTCAAACTCCCGCCTGGATTACCTAATGGCACATACAATGTGCAGGTGGTTGTAAACGGGAACCCGTCCACTAATTTTCCGCTTACCATCGGCCATGCTGTAATTTCAGGTGTAGTATCTGTATGCCCATCTGCCACTATTCCACTATCGTCTTCTATCGCTTCCGGCATATGGAGCAGCGCAACAACTGCGATTGCTGTTGTTGACTCCTTTACTGGTGTGGTTTCAGGGTTATCAGCTGGCACCACCATTATTTCTTACTCATTAGGAACTTGTTATTCCCTTGCCACTGTAACGGTAAGCCCTGCCCCTTTGCCCATAATCTCTGGCACAGGCCTTACCAATATGTGCGCCGGTTCGTCTTTGGCATTGTCTGACGCAACCGGCAGCGGCGCATGGAGCTGTAGTAATACGGGAGTTGCCACTATTGATGTTGCGGGCAATACCACCGGCCTATCGCAGGGTACGGCAACTGTTACCTATACTACAGGCGGTTGTTTTGCCACTGATACCATTAGCGTCAATCCGCTGCCAGCTGCAATAAGCGGCATACTCACCATTTGCAATGGGTCTGCAACAATGCTCAGTGATGCTGGCGGTGGCACATGGGCGAGCAGTAATACAGCAATCGCCGTTGTGGGCACTGCCAGTGGAATTGTTACCGGGTTGTTTGTGGGGAGCGCAGCTATTATTTATACACTTGCCACCGGTTGCACTGCCACCGCGTTGGCCTCCGTTATCCCGTTGCCTGCGGCTATTTCAGGGCCCTCAACTGTTTGCGCTGGGCTATCTGTAACCTTATCTGATGCTACTCCAATTGGTAGCTGGACAAGTGGCAACACATCTGTAGCTACAATTGGTGTGGGGTCGGGGATAATATCCGGTATTAACCCAGGAACCACGCCTATTACCTTTACTGCCAGCACAGGCTGTGCATCTTCATTCGTTATTACAACCAATCCAATGCCTGCAATGATAAGTGGTATCCCCGATTTGTGTGTTGGCTTTCTCACAGCGTTAAGTGATGGTTTGCCTGGGGGATCATGGACGAGCAGCAATACCTCCGTTGCTACAATTAGTGGAAGCGGAACCGTTTTGGGAGTTATAGCAGGCACTTCAGTCATTACCTATGATGTATCAGGTTGTAGAGTAGTTATCGGACTCACCGTCCACCCGGTTCCTTCTGCTATTAGTGGTGGGGCTACATTATGTACCGGTTCTACCATCATGTTAAGCGATGCCATCGCAGGTGGCACCTGGAGCAGCACTAATACAGGAATTGCCACAGCAGGGCCAACGGGTATTGTTACCGGCATGGCTATAGGCACTACTGGCATTGTTTATACGATGGCACCCGGTTGTGCTGCAACGGCGACTGTTTCCGTTTCTGCTGGACCCTCCGCAATTACCGGAAGTTACAATCTATGCGCTGGCACAATTTCCACTTTGAGCGATGCAACGCCATCCGGCATGTGGAGTAGTACCAATACGGCCATTGCAACTGCTTCCGGCACGGGAATCATCCGTGGCTTGACAGCGGGCACCTGCCTTATTTCTTATTCCTTGGGAGCGGGTTGTGCCATAACCGGAATTGTTTCTGTAAATCCGCTACCGGTTATTCATACGGTAACCGGAGGCGGCAGTTTCTGCTCCGGTGGTGCCGGTGTGCATATTGGGCTGAATACTTCTGAACCCGGTATCAATTACGATTTGCTTTTGGGGCCTTTACCGATAACCACATTACCGGGCACCTCGTCCCCTCTTGATTTCGGCTTGCAAACAGCCGCAGGTACTTTTACTGCAATAGCCGTAAATCCAGCAACCAGCTGCAGCAGCAATATGTCTGGCAGCGCAGCAATAACAATCTTACCGTTCAGTACCCCGTCAGTAAGCATCCACACAAGCCCAGGCGATACAATATGTGCTGGCACCAATGTTACATACACAGCGGTACCTGTTTTGGGCGGCACTTCGCCATCTTACCTATGGACCAAAAACGGTATCGGTGTGGCTACCGGCCCTTCTTATTTTCCTTTTCCGTCACCTGCTAACGGAGATCTGATAAGTTGTACTATGACTAGTGATTATGCCTGTCTTACATCATCAGCCACTGTAGCTGCATCATTAACCATGCTGGTAAAACAGGCATCATCCATACTTGATACAATCAAGGTTACTAAGTCATTTATTACTACGGGAGCGGTGGATACATTCGTTGCCATCGCAATACATGCCGGCTCATCGCCTTCTTACCAATGGTATAAAAATGGAGTGCCTATACCGGGAGCTACCAATGCTATCTTCGTTAGCAATACATTAGCCGATGGTGATATTATTAAATGCCAGGTGACGAGTAACGATGAGTGTGCGTTACTGAATGCGAAGTTCAGCAATAGCATAGTTGTTTCTGAAAGTGCAGGTATCAGTAATACACCAAATCCGGAAAGCACGTTTACCATCTCACCTAATCCTAATAAGGGTATATTTACCGTTTACGGCATTTTAAATAATCCACTTGATACATGGTTTAGTATTACAGTAACCGATATGCTTGGGCAAGCCATTTATACTAAAACGGTACAAAATGCCAACACCAACTTCACAATGGATATAAAACTTGCCAGTGCTACGGCAAATGGAATATATTTTGTAAAAATAAACTCTGGCAACTATCGAGAGGTATTTCACATTGTTGTTGACAAATAAACTCTGGATAGTAAAGACTATCTGGAACCAATTATGGAAAATATCTTTTACAACAGTTCATTTGGGTACAAACCAGGTAAAAGTGCGCATGATGTGTTAGCGCAACGCCAGGCAAACTGTAAACAATATAGATGGGTATTAGATGTGGACATTAAAGGGTTCTTTGATAACATCAATCATGGAATGCTGATGGAACTATAGGCATCACACAAAAGAAAAATTTGTTTTACTATATGTAGAAAGATGGTTAAAGGCTGGAGTAGAACAGGAAGATGGTAGTATCGTTGAGCGAAAGGCACTCCACAAGGGGGTTAATTGGCCTGTTATTAGCCAACTTGTATTTACATCATGCGTTTGACAAATAAATGGATAAAGAAAATCCACAAACTCCATTTGAGCACTATGCTGATAACATTGTAATACATTGCGGCAGCGAGGAAAGGACAGAACAATACTCGGTAGGCTCACAGAGCGGATGAGTGTTGCAGAACTAACCTTGCATCCTCGAAAGACGAAGGTTGTGTACTGCAAAAATTATGAGCGTAAGGATAACCATGACAACGAAAACTTTACATTTTTTGGATATAGATTTCAACCCTGTGCAGGAAGGATAAAGGTAGGAAAATAGAACATACCTGATATTTGGATATGCTATTAGCCAGTCAGCAAAGAAAAGTATACGGGAAGGGATTAAGCGCATATTCAACCCAAGATGGAGCGAACGTATATTGGAATCATTTGTAGCGGAGTTAAATCCCAAGATAAGAGGATGGATCAATTACTATACCCGGTACAACAAACACGAGGCATTAAGTGTATTCCAATATTTGAATGAGTTAATACTGAAGTGGGTAAAAAGGAAATACAAATTCAAAAACAAGAATTCAATATTTGTGATATATATAGAAGAATACAAAGCGAAAAATGCTAAAATAATTTATCATTGACAATTAGGAATAAAGATATGATTGAATAACAAGAGCCGTAAGATACAAGAGTATCAAGTCCGGTTAGTTCAGTGAGAGGCTTAGGTGAAATTCCTCTTGCCTACTCGATTATTCCAGAACAACAAGCGGCAGTATCTATACCTGTTGATACCGCTTCACGGCGAGTTCTTGAAAAAGAAAACTCACCCGCAGAAGATGTAGCATAGTATTTATTATTCGTTATTCCTTCATGAATTTCCCTATACTAAGATTATTCACCTTAATAAAATACATACCTGTAGGCAGGGTTGCCACGTTCACCGCAACATGTTTTCCATGCGAGCTATAAGTATGGCAAAAAACTGTTTTACCTGTTATGTTTTGTACAACTATCTCTTTGATATCGTCATTATATACTGCTACAAGCTCACGTGTGGCGGGATTGGGATATAACTGCAAAGAAGGAACTCCCTGTTGTATATTTTCAGCCTGTATTAGTGGACTTTTTCCAGCGCAGAGTTCCGGATAATAGCACGCCACAAAATTATGCTCTATTCGGCTTATGCCAGGATCAGTGAGTGTATCGTTGCCCACAATCATGGTGTCTATATAGTAATCTGCTTCAATAAATATCTTTCCAAACCGGTCCATAGCAATATCAGTAAAATCGTCTCCCCCGGAAGTTAAAGCTGTATAGTTCAGCATCGTGCCCCCGCTGCTCCATGCCGCCAGAACCATTGGATCTAAGCTGCTGCCGGGAGGACATGTCCATACACGGCCGTCAACCGTATCAATTCCAGAAGCATCTCCATAGCTGCCAGATAACCATATATTATGACATTGATCAAGTGCTAACATATAAGTGGGGTAGCTGTGGGAGGTGAAGAGCGCCCTCAATACCTTTGCCCATACTGCATTGCCCGAAGGGTCGTACCTGGTAAGGAAGCCATAGGCATCCGTGCCTTTATAAGGTACTGGCAGTGTAAATGGCCCGAAAGTAATGGTTGCATTGCTGTAATAACCGGTAATATACACACCAGTATCATCTGCGGCTATAGCTGTTGTTATTTCAAATTGATTGCTGCCGCCAGCCGCAGTAGCCCATACAACATTTCCCCCTGCATCGAGCTTTGTAATATAAATGGTATTGTTACCCGGAGCCTTCGCCGCTGTATCATGTACCGCATACGGACCAAACATCATGGTGTCTGACTGGAAATAGCCGGTTATGTAAATGCTTCCGGAAGGCGATACCGTTATACCGGTAGGTAATTTGTGATCAGGCGCTGTAAAACCCTTTGCCCACAATATGCTGCCGGAAGAGTCCAGTTTGACCACCGCTATCTGGTCAATACTGCCGGGATTGGCAAGCGTATAACTGCCCAGGGTTGGAGTATTGTCGTATAGACATGTGACATATAAATTGCCGTCCTGGCCAATGGCCAGCAGCTTGTAGCCCCAGAGGCCACCATCTATATCCCCTATACTTTTTATCCAAATTACATTACTAAATGAATCCACTTTCGCAATAAAATAGCAATTTCCAACGCCGGGAGGCATGGTAAATCCCCGGCCGCCCATAGTGAAGCTAGCGCCAGTCACTCCCATCAGGTATTCGTAGCCATATGCATCCGTAACGAGGCCGTCAGGATCGGTTTTCACACCAGTATTAACCACCCATTTCAGGTTGCCTGAATTATCATATTTAGCCAGCACCTGCGTTGACGTGAGAAAGGAATAAGAACCAAGACTCATATCTCCTGCTGAGAAGCCTGTTGCATATACATTACCAGCATAATCTGTAGCACAAAAAAGTCCCTCAAAGTCTGATGTGCCGGTGCTTCCTTTTGCCCATTTCCATGACTGGGCATTGGCAGAAAAATTAAACAGGAACACAGATAAAATAATGATGGTACTGAAATTATAAATTTTGAACATAAAATGGTGTTTATGGGGTGAAGAATAAATGCGGGAGTTGTGTTGCCGAAAACTGCAACAAATGTGATAGAGATGTTGCAAATAAAAAAACATCATTCTTGCCATAATGTATTTTTTTTAATTCACTGCAATATGCTACAAAAACTTTTTCTTAAACAAAATTAGGCCAGCGTATTAATAATAATATGAGTGGAAACACTCAATTTAATTTTGAGTAGAAACACTCTGTATCCCCACCGAGTTAGGACACAAGTCTATCGTAATATTGAGAAAAAATATTATGGACGAAATCAGCTAACGAGCTGCACTTATTTCCTCCTTGCGATATTAAAAGCAGGCTTTGGCCCATGAATTTACTCCACAATTCGCCAATGTCCTTTTGCGATTGTCTATTATGATTAGTTGTTCTTGCTGAAATCCCAATAATTTGTATTTCACCAAGTGGATCGTTTCGTGATTCATAACATTTATTTTTTAGCGGTAATTTATTTACTTCCCAACAATGCAGTCTAAATCCAATATCATTATTTCATTTCTTACTTATAGTTATCCTATTTTACTAACGTCACGTCTCCCTTTTTAAAATGCTTGGTGTGTTTCGTACCACCATTAAACTCAAACCAGTATTCGTACACTCCCAAGTCAGCTGATACACCTTTATATATCCCGTCCCATCCTTCCCCTGGCTGCCTGCTGGAGAAAACAACTTCTCCCCACCGGTTGAAAACAAAAAATTTATAATCATCTGCTATACAAGCTGGTTCTATGAAAGGATAAAACCAGTCATTTTTTCCGTCGCCATTCGGGGTAAATGCATTTGGAATAAAATACCAGCAATCACAAAGCTCAGTTTGCAGCGTCATGCTATCTGAGCTGGTGCATCCGGCATTTGTTACCGTTACCCAATACCTGCCGGAGTCGGTCACTGTGTTTACTGCGTTCGTGCTTCCGTTATTCCACAGCACGGTGCCTCCCGGGGGCACATTTGCCTGTAATTGCACCATGGCACCCTCTCCTTTACATACCGTTGTGTCAGACAGATGCTGCGATATATCCGGCCTGGTAATATTTATGGTATCTGATGATACACACACACCTTTGCTTATTGTCACATAATAGGTGCCGGGTTTTGTCGCCATATAAATACTATCGGTTGAGCCATCCTGCCATAGGAATTGCACCTCTTTAAATGGAGCAGAGAGGGGTACCGTATCGCATGTTGCAGTATCCGGGCCTAAAGAAAAAATCATACTGCTTTTACCTGGTTTCACCGTGAATGAATCTATCATTGCAGACTCCTTGCAGGAAGAGCCTGCGAGGCTCATGACCCAGTAAGTACCGAAGCCGCTAACAACATTCGTATCGCTGGTACTTTTGTTATACCAAAGGTAATTGGTATAGCCGGGGGGAGCGCGCAACGTTATTTTCTGCGCAGAACAGGCAGAGGTGTCTGAATGCAGCAAAACGGTATCGGGCAGCGTATCATTTGCAGCAAACTTTGCCACAAACAAATTCTCATAACTGGCCATGTATTTGCTTACAGGAAGTGTATCCTGGTTTACGAAAAATTTACCATAATACAGATCAGCAACATAATCACCACCCAGGTAAACGTTTCCTTTGGAATCGCAGACTATAGAGGACTGGTCATCGCCGGCTCCAGGCAAAGAAGTATAGGTTATCAAATGGCCATTGGTAGTATACCCGGCAATAAAAATAGCACCATCAGTTGAGTTTAAAGGATTATTTACAATTGTATTGCCATCAATATTGACTGATACTGAAAACGTAGCACCCAACAGCCATACATGGTCGCACGCACCAACAGCCACGCCGAATCCTTTGGTCCATCCCGTTGGCGCACCAATTGTTTTATACCATTCCACCTGATTGGATTGATTAAACTTTACCAGGTACGGTATGTAGTTGTTTATATATGGGTTGGCAATACTGGTGCCACTGAAACTAATGCCGCTATTAGTAAAAGTTCCCGCCATGTATACATTTCCACTTTCATCTGGTGCAAGGCCGGATGCAAAGGACAATCCGTTACCAGCGTGGTCTGCCCATACCGCTGTACCATTCTTATCAAAACGAGCTATAAAAGCTTCCTCTTCATTACTGGTATTAGTTATTGTGGTTGAGCCGGAATTTATAGAAGTAGACTTGAATACGCCGGCTATATAAAGATCGCCGGCCGGTGTTATGGTCATAGCACACGCATAATCCGCACTGTCTCCTCCGTAGCTTTTGGCCCACAGTATATTTCCTGCCGGATCATATTTTACCATAAAAATATCGCTGCTGTTGCCAGTAACATCCTTATTGGCCAATTTGGTTGTTCCCACGGTATTAATTGGCAACATATAACTGGCAACTACATAAATATTGCCAATCTTGTCAGTGCATACTGCTCCGTAAGCTGATTGGCCTAAGTACTTCGTAAATGTATTAATATCATAATTCCCATTACAGATACTACCGTCATTTTTAGCCCACAATATATTACCTGAAGGGTCTAGTTTTAACAAAAAGTACTGCGTTCCGGGGAACAGTGTATTTGTTATCTTAACAGAGCCTATTTGTAATGTGGGTGAATCGAACCAGCCTAAAAGAACCAGGTTCCCATCCGCATCAGATGACATCGCTATTGGCTCACTATTGCCGTTAACCGATGAACAAGTCCATAAGAGATTACCTGAAACATCGTATTTGGCAAGCAGGGTCTGAAGGCCGTCAGGATCTGGTGGAATAGTAACTGTGCCGAAAAAAGTGGGCGATTGAATCACATTCACTCCAGCCACAAACACATTACCGGCAGGGTCGGTAGCTATAAGTCCTCCCCCTCCATCCACATCAGAGTTCGTTGAGTATTTTATCCATTGCCAGCCCCGCGCATCTGCCATATTACCCTGTAACAGCAGCAGCCAGGGTAATACTATATTCAAAATTCTACGTGTAATTATTATGTGTTTTTTCATCTTTTCAATCTGATTATCATTTTTCAATAACAAACCTGCTGGCCTCATTGTCAGTTGTTGTCTCTACCAAAAGGCTATATACGCCGGCGTACAATGAACCAACTGGAATCTTTATAACCTGATCTCCAGCTTGTGCGTGAATGGAAGTAACATATGCTACCCTGCCCAACACATCATATATTTTTAGGTTGAGCTGTTGTGACTGCTCCATATACAGACTAACACGCATAATATCATTTACCGGGTTAGGAAATATATTGAGCTGGAAAGGTGATTCGTTAAGTTGCGATACAGCAAGCGGAGGCAATGTAGCATGTACACTATTATAAACATAGCCATTTATATTATTGATCAGGATTGCTGTTACCTTAATATTTTTAGCTATCCAGTCAGCACTTAATGAAACTCCTTTAAAAGTATAAGAATACACAGTACCTGCATTCATTACTGCTGGCAGGCTACCTGCCATCCCGTTAGGAGACAGCATTGGGTCTGGTATAATATACCTGGCTACAAAATTATAATACATGGAGCTTGCTGGTATCAGGTCCACAGAATCCTGGAAGTTATAACCTACGCCGAATAACGGCTCATTATTGGCCATGTAGCTGTAGTAGTTTTTTTGGGCATAGCTTCCGGTCTTACTGTGCACATTATCTTCGGTTAAAATCAATTGTAACCGGTAATCCCCTTCCAGGGAGGTAGCCGGTGTGACGGTGGCAGTAACGTCTAAAGAACTTCCGGCCTGCTTCACGGCAACATTCATATCTGCTAAACCGAAATTTTGGTTAAAGCTGGCAAATTCCGTGAATGCATAGGTTGGGTCTGTTGTTGCCATGCGGTCTATATATATAGTAGGGTTGGCAAACTGTGCGGCATCCTCTACAAAGGTGGCATAATCCTGTGTTAATACATTTTCCGAATCCATAGGGTCATTCTGGTCATGAACGGCGACAATATTTACACTGGTATCATATACTTTCCATAATGAATCCATATAGACAATACCCCTTACACAGTAGCCGCACCAGGTGCCGGTACATTCTTCAAACAGTACATTCTTATGCGGCCATTTGGTTGCGCCATACACAACGGTAGCCATACTGTCATTTGTACTGTTGGTATCCGATGCTTCCTTAACCCAAACTTTTACAGGATATCTGCCCGACGACGATACCGTATAAGGTGGGGTTATGGTGAAACTATATGTTGTAAATGGGGGTATAAATACTCCGGAGATTGTAGTCGTTGCTGGTGCGCCCGAGCCGACCTGGTACCCTGCCACGAATGAAGAAACAGAGGACGTTCCATGATTTAATACGGTTCCTCCAAAGCTGGTACCTGCCCCGGGTAAAAAATAATCTTTTGCAGGGTCTCCGTCTGCAGGGGTCACCTTGGTTAAAGCTAAATCATAAGGCGCCGCGTCAAAAACTTCAATGTTATCTAAGGCGCAGCCATACATATGCTGGCCGTTATCTGAATAAACAAACTGAAGGCTAACAGTAGTAGCTCCTGCATATGACGATAAATTTATGTATTTTGATGCCCATACAAAACCACTGGCATGGATGGTATCAATTGTGGCCCAACTGCTTCCACCATCTGTAGAGATGTTCACCCAGCTTTTTTCTGCTGTACTTATGGTATAGCTATTATTACCTTCAAGGTAATAATAGTCGAGGCTCAGATAGGGCTGTGAAGTTCCCCCTAAACTAAACATACGGGTGGTGAGCGTAGCGACGCTATCATAAGGTGCCCCCCAGTCAAATACTGCGACATATTTGTTTTGCGGAGGAACAACAGGAACAAAATTAGAATAAAATTGCAGCGTGGTATCAACCGTTACCCATCCTATAGGAGCGGTAGGAATGTATGAAGGGATCAGTGCGCTATTCCACCCAAGAGGAAGAGTTGGTATCGTTACCCCTGAGAAATCTTCGGATAGGATAGTTGTTTGCGCATGCACACTAATGCTGATCAGCAACAATAGGATAACTTTTTTCATGGAAATAATTTTTAATTTTTAAAAAAATTCTTTGTTTAATCTTCTGAAACAAAATTATTCTTGTCTCGTTATATATAAAAGAGTGTAAATACTTGAAATTATTTGAGTAGAAACACTCAAACTGATAATGATTGAAACAACTACTTTTATAGCGTTTTTAATTCCATGTACCACTATATAAAAAATAAGGCTTCGTTATTAACTGTTTTGCTAAGTTTGGCGGGAATAATTGCATTTTTGAGCAGCCTTGCACAAGACACCACCAGGGAAAAAGAAACAATAGAAAAATTATATAAGCAGGGTAATCTGTTACTTGCTACAAATATTGACAGCGCCAGAATATTATTCAGGCAAGAATTAATTCGTTCCGGGGCAATTAATTATACAAGCGGCATAGTTTCTGGCTACGTAAACCTAAGTAGAACCTGTGCCTCTATAGGAGACTATGATGAATCGCTTCAATACCTCGACACAGCCAGGATAATTAATAATGGAAACAATAAGGACAATAAACTAGCCATTATATATACCGGCATAGCCAACAATTATGGCTGTAAAGGGAATTTCACAGAGGCTGCTACTTATTACTATAAAGCGATTCAGTTATGTGAACAGAATATTACGGAGAAGGATTGGAAGGATAGTGTTAATAATGTCTACTTTTTCGACCTTGTTCGATGTTACGATAACATTGCAGCGGTATTTAGCCGTATGAATGAGTATAATAAGGAAATTTATTACCTGCGCAAAGCCGAACAAATAACACGCCTGAAAAAGAACTACGAAGGGTTATGTTATGTATTATGCAACATCAGCGTAGTACTATTATCTGTTAATCAAAGTGATTCTGCAGAAGCAGCAGCCCAGGAGGCGCTATCAATATCCACACAATATGGCATATCAGTAGTTAAGCCAAATATCCTGATGCAACTTGGGGATATATATGCAAAAAAAAACTCGTTAAAAGCTATTCAATATTATAATGAAGTATTACAGTCAAACATTGGATTTCACGAGAAAGTATCTGTTTGGCTTGCTTTGGCGAAATTTTACATGCAAACGCACAAATATTATGAGGCGGAAAAAATATTGCTTGACACAAAAGACTTAGCAGCTAAACACAATATGCAAGGACAATTGGTGCATACCTATGACCAGCTATCTGATATGTATGAAGCACAAAAAAAGTATGAAAAGGCATTTTATGCAAGGGTGGAGCTGGAAAAATTAAATGACAGTTTTACAGTTGCTGAAAGGGAAAAGAATATAAATCTGCTGGATGTCAAATACCACACGGCGCAAAAAGATAAAAGTATAGCAGAGAACAAACTGCTTATTGCACAACAACAAGCTAAAATAAACAGAAAGAATGTACTGATAGCAGCTATAGTTATTGCTTTGATAATTATTGTTTGTTTCTCCGTCCTGCTTTATATACACAGGCAAAGAATGCAGGCAGAAAAACTGAAAGCGCTGAAAGATGAAGAAAAAATAAACATGCTGCTATCCGTGATAAAAGGAGAAGAAAAAGAACGAAACCGGCTGGCGGGGGAATTGCATGATGGCATTGGCGGGCTGCTGTCAACAGTAAAAATGTTTTTCAGTAATCTACAGAAAAAGGAGACTTCAGTAGCCGCTTATACAGACTTTAATGACGCAATGAAATTACTGGATGAAACAATAACAGAAGTAAGGAAAACAGCGCATAACCTGATGCCTGAGATACTCTTCAATTATGGCTTACCGGAAGCAGCGCGGCTATTTTGCGATACATTTCAGAAAGCAAATAATGTGAGGGTTAATTTCCAGTATTATGGCTTTATCGGGAGGCTCAACCGAAATTTCGAATTATTTATATACCGTATCTTGCAGGAACTGTTGCAAAACATAAGCAAACATGCCAATGCCACGGAAGCGCTTGTGCAGATAAGTCTGCATGACAATATACTGAGCATCACGATTGAAGACAACGGAATAGGCATGGTAGAAAAAAACGGCCAGGAAGGGATGGGGCTGCAAATAATAAAAAGCAGGATCAGCGACCTTGACGGACAATTTATTATAAACAGCAGTAAAGCGGGAACATCTGTTTATATTGAAATTGATATAAAAAACCAGGATAAATTTACTGTATAAACCAATTCAGGAAGCGGGCAAACATAACAGTATGAAAATAAGTATATCTATTGCAGACGACCATCCTGTCGTGATCAGCGGGCTGCAAAAAATACTAGGTGAGTACAACATTTTAGACCTGTACGACACTTGCTTTAATGGCGACCAATTACTGGATTGCCTTACAATACGCCAGCCTGATGTGCTGCTGCTGGATATACAAATGCCTGGAAAAATGGGCGATGAACTGGCTGGAATCATTCATAGCAACTATCCCAATATATCTATACTTGTACTTACCAATAACGACCTCCCCTTCCATGTAAAAAAGATGATGCAGCACGGCGCGCTCGGATACCTGCTAAAAAGCTCTACGCCTGATATCCTGTTTAAAGCTATTGAAACAGTATATCATGGTAAGCAGTTCATTGACCCGCAGATGAAAGATGCTATACTGGAAGAATTGATCGACACAAGGAACAACGCGATTCCACCCATATCGCGTAGAGAAAAAGAAATACTAGAGCTAATAGTAAATGAATGCACGAGCCATGAAATAGCCCAAAAATTATTCCTAAGTTATCGTACTGTTGAAAATCACCGGTTGAATTTATTATTAAAGCTAGGTGTAAAAAACACGGCAGGGCTAGTGAGAAAAGTAATCCAGCTGAGGTTGGTAGAGTAGTATAAACTCTGTCTTTACAAAAAACGGCATGTAAAGGCAATTGTTGAAGTAATTATAATACAATACTACGAAAAGCAATATGCGATTGTAGAAAATGTATGGTTTGGTATTCGTTCTCTAGGGAACTTGCACAACGGATAGTTTATATTGGCGCAAATTTTGCAAGAGACTTTTAGCTTATGAAATGGATTTTAGTTGGCTTCTTTTTATGCTCACTGTTTAGCTGACGCAAACGGCCGCTCGTGACTTGTGACCAAACCAGTATTTATAGCAACACCTCCTTTCCTGTAGATGTTGCCGTAGATGTAAGCGAATTGCAAACAAACTATACAAAAACATAGTAATTAACCAGTTCAACAGTATTACCACTGAAAATGCATTTAATTTTTCATATGTCCAGCCTGGGCTCAACCTCTATAACTGGGAACAAACAGACTATCTGGTAAACTTTGCAAAACAATACAACATACGGTATATGGACGTACTCTCGTAGATACTATTGCGGAATCATATAACCCAGGAAGTTGGCAGGTATAAGCAAGATATTTTTCCTGAGATATAGTGAATGAAGTATTTAGTTGTCCCTCAAAAAGTCAATTTGGGTTTTAGCAATAAAAACCTGTAAACACTTATTAGAAACTGGAAATCTGGGTGATCCTTTAATCCTATGAATCAAGGTTCAGATATAGTTGGCAATTTTGGGGCAACTCTAAGCAAGAAGTGAGCAAGAATTTCTGGCGAATGGAATTTTAAATTATTGATAATAAACAACTTATAAAGATGACAGCAAAAAATAAAAAAATGGGCAATAATTCTGGTGCTTCGTAATTTTTAACCTAATTTTCTCTGGTAAATTGTGGAAATTTGTAAAACCAAAAATAAAAACTAACTCAACTCACTTTTTGGTTCACTTTTCACCTTTAACTTTAGTAATGCAGTTTAAGATACAAAGCCCATACGAACCCGCAGGCGATCAGCCGGAAGCCATCCGGCAACTGGTGGCAGGCATAGAGCAGGGCGAGAAATACCAGACCCTGCTCGGCGTCACCGGCTCCGGCAAAACGTTTACTGTAGCCAATGTGATACAGCAGGTGAAAAAGCCTACCCTCGTGCTCACCCATAATAAGACGCTCGTGGCGCAGCTATATGGCGAGTTCCGCCAGTTCTTCCCGGACAATGCAGTAGAGTACTTCGTATCTTACTACGATTATTATCAGCCGGAGGCCTATATGCCGGTATCTAATACCTACATAGAAAAAGACCTTTCTATCAATGAAGAACTGGAAAAGCTGCGTCTCCGTGCCACATCCAGCCTGTTGAGCGGCCGCAGTGATATTATAGTGGTGGCATCTGTATCCTGCATATACGGTATTGGTAATCCCGCAGAATATGCCAATAGCATTATCAGGTTCAAAAAGAATGATAGTATAGGCCGCAACTATTTTTTGCACCAGCTTGTCAATTCGCTCTACAATCGCAGCCAGGGCGAGTTTGCACGCGGCACCTTTCGTGTAAACGGTGATACAGTGGATATTAACTTGCCCTATGTAGATTATGGATACCGCATTACCTTCTTTGGCGATGAGGTAGAAGAAATAGAGAGCTTTGAGCCGGAAACCGGCAAGCGTATCCTCATTATGGACGAGGCCGCCATATTCCCTGCCAATCTCTACATTGCCCCCCGCGACCAGATGTCGCAGATCATATATGAGATCCAGGACGAAATGACGGCGCAAGTGGAATACTTCAAAGGCCTCGGCAAGCACATAGAAGCACAACGCATAAAAGAGCGGGTCAATTATGATCTGGAGATGATACAGGAGCTTGGCTATTGTAGCGGTATTGAGAACTATTCCCGTTTCCTCGATCGCCGCAAGCCCGGTGCGCGCCCCTTCTGCCTCCTTGATTACTTCCCCGATGATTTCTTGCTGGTGATTGATGAAAGCCATGTCACCATACCACAGGTCAGTGGCATGTATGGCGGCGACCGTTCCCGCAAGCTCACGCTCGTTGATTTTGGTTTCCGCCTCCCCAGTGCGCTTGATAACCGTCCACTCAATTTTTATGAATTTGAGTCCTTACTCTCACAGACATTATTTATCAGCGCCACACCTGGCAAATATGAGTTGGAGCAGTGCGGCGGTGTAGTGGTGGAGCAGATTGTGCGCCCAACCGGCTTGCTGGAGCCGCCGATAGAAATACGCCCAAGTATCAACCAGATAGACGACCTGCTGGATGAGATAGACAAACGGGTGAAAAGTGGTGACCGCGTGCTCGTCACCACCCTCACCAAGCGCATGGCAGAAGAGCTGGATAAATACCTGAAACGCATCAATATAGCATCTAAATACATACACTCTGAAGTAGATACCCTGGAACGTGTAGAGATACTCCGCGATCTGCGCCTCGGCAATATAAATGTGCTCGTAGGTGTGAACCTGCTGCGTGAAGGGCTGGACTTGCCGGAAGTATCGCTCATGGCTATACTCGATGCCGATAAAGAAGGTTTCCTCCGTGATGAGCGCTCCCTTACGCAGATGGCAGGCCGTGCCGCCCGTAATGTGAACGGCCTTGTAATCTTCTATGCCGATAAGATCACAGACAGTATGCGCCGCACCATAGACGAAACTGACCGCCGCAGGGATAAGCAGATAAAGTATAATATAGATCACAACATTGTCCCACAAACCATTAAGAAATCAATACAGGAGATCATGCTGCAAGGTTCTGTGCTGGAAATAAAAGGCTATGACGAAAACAGCCAATACGCTATAAAAGAAGAACCACTACTGATAGCCGCCGAGGATGAAGCTCCTGCCTATCGTAGTGCGGCGCAACTGGATAAGATCATCACTAAAACAAAGAAAGAAATGGAAAAGGCCGCCAAGGAACTTGATTTTATGGAAGCAGCACGCCTTCGGGATAATTTGCTGCGTTTCCAGAAGGAAAGGGAGGGATTAAAATAAACCCCTGACTGAGGCGAGCCCCTCCACGGTGATGGGGAGAGACTCGCCCTCTACGCAAAACACTATACGTAGATGAGGGGTGTGTTCATGGGGAAAGGGAGGGCTGTATTGCGGAAGAACTAACTGTATGATGCAAATCTAATGCCGGAAAAGTTCTTATGGTACCGTATTTTCCCCGGGGTGCTTTCAGTTTTTTTCACAGTAATATACCCAATTCATATGCTTGAATTACAATATATGATAATACCATATCATGAATATTAGTCGCTCAATTTGAATAAACACTAATCCCTATCTTTGCGCTCCCGGTAATAAACGGGTTCTTTTATCCTTTATAAAAAATGAGTTTCATTGTAGAAAAGTTAGAGGCCATTAAAGCAAGGTTTGACGAGCTTGGCATAGCCTTGACCAACCCGGCAATAGTGAGCGATAACAAACGGTTTTCTCAGATCAGCAAGGAATACCGCAAGCTGGAGAAAATAGTGGATGTATATAAAATATACCGGGCCTGCATAGACAGCCTTGACTTTGCGCGCGAAGTGCTGGAAACCGAAAGCGATGAAGAGCTACGAGACCTCGCTAAAGGTGATCTCGAAAAGCTGGAAATGCAAAAAGAAGAGCTGGAAGCTAATATTCGCAACCTTTTGATACCAAAAGATCCGCAAGACGAAAAGAATGCTATTATAGAAATACGTGGCGGCACCGGTGGCGATGAGGCCAGCATATTTGCAGGTGACCTTTGCAGGATGTATCTAAGATATTGTGAGCGCAAAGGCTGGAAAGTAGTTATGCTATCCGAAACAGAGGGCACTGTAGGCGGGTATAAGGAAGTGCAATTGGAAGTAACCGGGGAAGACGTATATGGCACATTGAAATTTGAAAGCGGTGTGCACCGGGTGCAGCGGGTACCAGCCACAGAAGCAAGTGGTCGTGTGCATACCTCGGCAGCCACAGTGGCCGTGATGCCAGAGGCAGAAGAAATAGATTTCGAACTGAAAGATAGCGACCTGAAAATGGAAACGGCACGAAGTGGCGGAGCAGGCGGGCAGAACGTGAACAAAGTGGAAACAAAAGTAATACTTACCCACATCCCCACTGGCACTGTAGTCATGTGCCAGACAGAACGCTCACAACTTGGTAATCGTGAAAAAGCTACCAATATGATGCGTAGCAGGCTCTACGAAGAGCAGGTGCGCAAGCAGGAAGATGAGATAAGCCGGAGGCGCAAAAGCCTCGTAAGCACCGGCGACAGGAGCGCTAAAATACGCACCTACAACTACCCCCAGGGCCGTGTATCAGATCACCGTATCAATATGACCATCTACAGCTTGGATAGCTTTATGAATGGAGAAATACAAGATATGATAGATGCGTTGCAATTTGCTGAGAATGCAGAAAAAATGCAGGCAGGAGAAACCGTAATATAAAACTATTGCTCCCTTTTCTAACCATTAAATAACCTTGCACGAAGATAAAAAAGAGCAATAAAGATAATTTTCAGGCGTTATTTGTATAAATTTTATAAGTTTAATCTTTAAAAATACCCCAATTAAATGGCTACTCCAGGTTTTAACCTGCCAGATCTTATTGATACAGTCCGTAAGCACAGGACGTTAATACTCGTTATTTCGTTTGTCTCGGCAGTGGCAGCTGCTATATTTTACCTGGCCAGCCCCAGAAAATACGAAGGCCGAACGGAATTCCTTATTCGCAACCCACTCTTTGGCGACCGCAGCAACCTATACAATTCAGACCAGAAAATATTCGACTATTTTGCAGATGAAGACGATGTAAACCGTATTTTGTTGCTTGCTGAATCAGACATCGTACGCAAACAGGTAATCCGTAACATGCGCCTTGACTATATATATAAGGCTGATGGCGCTACCCGTAAAGGCCAGCTCATGGTGGAAAGAAAATACAATAAAAACCTCAATGTAGTGCGCACGGAGTACAAAGATGTTGTACTGACCTATGTAGATACAGATCCTGAGCGCGCAGCAGGGGTAGCAAATGAAATAGTACGTGTAATAGATGAAGTGTATGGTGGCTATTATAAAGATACCCGAAAATTGATGTATGAGTCTATAGCTGATAAAACCCGGGAAGAAGACAGTTCTATTACCGCACTTACCGATACATTAGCCTCCCTCCGAAACAGGTACGGTATCTATGACATCATCAGCCCTGCAAGAAATAATATAATGCTCAGTGGATTGAAAGAGAATGGGCATAAAGACTTTGGGATGGGAGTAGAAGAGATACAAAATATTGAATCTATGAAAGATCAGCTAGTATATGACCGAGCAAAAAATAAAACTTTGGAAAACCAATATCTTACAGGAAGTAAGATGGATCAGATGCATGTGATAACGGTAGTGACGCCTGCAAAAAACCCCCTGGATGCAAAAGGTCTTGGCGGTATGCTTACAGTGCTGGTAGGAGCATTACTTGGTTTCTTTTTCACAACCATGATTATGTCCATGTCTGATTTTTATTTTGTAAAACCTGCTAAAAGACAGTAATACAATATATAATCAGTGAGAATTCGCTATAATATTTGTTTGCAGCAATATAACTAATACCAGGTTCATCTAACTCTACTAAAATGGCAGTACCCTCTTTTGACCTGATAGACATTATCAGAACGATACAGAAACAAAAGCGCTTCATTATTATTATTACCGTGCTTTGCATAGCACTGGGCGGCGCATTCCTGGCAGTTAAAAAGAAAAAATACAAAGCGGATGCTCGTTTTCTTGTGAACAATCCACACTATGGCGACCGCAGCACCTTATTCCGATCTTATGAAACCCGGTATGTAGATTATTTCGGCGGTGATGACGAGCTGGATAAAGTAACGGCCTTGGCAAACTCAGATACTGTGAAAGACCGGATTATCAGGAATTGCCAGTTCCAGATAGTGTATAACCAGGACATAAATGACCCGAAAGGACATGCCCAGTTAATGAACATTTTTAATAAAGGCTTTAACCTCAAACGGTCTGAGTATAAAGATATTGAAGTCTCCTATATCGCTTATGACCCGCAAACGGCAGCCAACGTTGCCAACATGACGGTGAAAGTGCTGGAAGAAACCTACCGGCATTACTATACTGCGATGAAACAGAATATGTATTCCTCTATTAGCAAAAAAGTAACGCAATTAGATAGCTCTATTATCGCCATGACCGATACACTTGCTGCCATGCGAGATAAATATGGGATATATAACCTCATAAGCCCTGCAAGGCAAGGTATTATTAATGGCGATATGAAAGGTGGAAAAGGTTTTGGGATGGCGGTAGAAGAAATACAAAACATAGAATCTATAAAAGATCAGTTGGTAACCGATCGCGTACATTATATCTCGACTCTGAATGAATTTTCAGTTTCCGAAAATGATGCAATGGATTATTTAAAACTGATTACCAGGGCGCTTCCCCCTACCTCCACTTCGGGACCAAGCGTGACCATAGTATTGGCTATTGCTGCTTTCCTTGGTCTTTTCTTTAGTGTGATGTATGTTTTAATGATGGAATACTTCCGCAGATTAAATGCAGTAATAAGATAATGCTGGCAGCAATAAAAAATAATTTATTCAACCTGGGGGCGTTCACACTGTTGTTCGTCACCATCATATTGTTTGCTTATACCGGCAACTATTTCATCTTGGTAGCCCCCTTCGTTTTCTTATATGCGGTTTTGTTGGGCATTAACTGGAAAATGGCCTGGTGGATATTTTTATTTACGATTCCTGCTTCCATACAGATAAATTTTTCCAGCGATACAATGACCATCACACTGCCTGATGAGCCAATGATGTGGATTTTCCTGCTCCTGTTTGCGCTGGTATGGGCAAGAAACCCGGAAGTCTTGCCTAAATGGTGGCTCCGTGATAAGCTGGTCTTTATTATCGTGCTGCAATTCATATGGACAATCGTTGCAGTGATCTTCTCCAAGATGATATTTTTTTCAGCCAAATTCCTCCTTGCAAAAAGCTGGTTGCTGGTATGCTTCTTCATCTTGCCGATATGGATTTTCAAAGAGAAGAAAGATTATGTAAAGGGGTTTTTCATATTACTGATACCCATGCTCATAACGGTACTGGTGATCCTGATCCATCATTATTATCTTAATTTCAAATTTGAGAAGGTACAGATGGCTATGAGCGGCCTTTACTATAACCATGTGGACTATTCTACCGTTATATCTATGTTTTTTCCGCTGCTGCTTGTGGCATGGCCTATGAGCAAAGGAAAAGGCATATTAGTGCGACTGCTTTTGCTGCTGATTATATTAATATACATGGCGGGTATATTTTTCTCTTTTGCGAGGGCGGCTGTTGTCGGTATCGTATTTGCAATAGTGATTGGGCTGGCTATCCGCATGAAAATTGTAAATATCATTATGCCCTTATTTTACGCGTTGATTATTGCCATGCTGTGTTATGTGGTACCCAATAACAAATACCTCGAATTCAGGCCTGACTACAATAACACCTATATGCACAAAAATTTTGCCGATCATATTATCGCTACCTTCAAGGGCAAGGATATGTCGTCAATGGAACGCCTGTATAGATGGATAGCTGCGGTACGCATGAGTCAGGACAGGCCTATAACCGGCTATGGGCCGCGTTCTTTCTATTATTATTATAAACCGTATACAGTTACTTCCTTCCAAACGTATGTGAGCCGGAACAATGAACATTCCACCACGCACAACTATTTTCTTTACATGCTCGTAGAGCAGGGCTGGCCGGCAATGCTACTGTATGCCTGGCTGATATATGCGATATTCGCTAAAGCCCAAAGGATTTACCACCGGTTCCAAGACCGGTTCTGGCGACTGGTCACCATTGGCTTAGCCATGACTATAGCCGTAGGTTTTATCAACAATTTCTTTTCAGAGTTGATAGAAACACACAAAGTTGCGGCCCTCTTTTATATACCGCTTGCCATGCTGGTATTGCTTGAAAAAAAGAGTAAAGAAGATGCCGGGCTTGTGGAAGTAGTGGAGCAGTAATGCAAATACTATTCTTTTGAAGTAAAATATTCCACTTCTTCGCTGAGATCTAGAAAAGGGAATTTATCCATTAACGCAACACTTTTCATAGCATAACTATCCATAAATTTTTTATGGGCCGCTGTTTCCGGGAAACGGGCACGGTGCGAACGGGCAGTAACTATCTCCTGTACCTGCTGCATCACATCATGCACTGAAGGAGCTATACATGATTTTACAAACTGCTCCCATACATAAGTAGTGGCAGGAAAATTGGGATGCACAAAATCTATATCATAATAGCGGTAATCGCGCAGTATGTCTATCACTAACTCGTAAGCCGGAAAGTAATGTACTTTTTCATACCGTTCGCACAAAGTATGCACAGCTTCTATCAGCCTTGCTTTGCTCCGGTTATTATCCACCACTCCATCACGTATATGGCGCACAGGGCTTATAGTAAATAAGACCTGCACAAATGAGTTCATTTCAAAAAGTTGCTCCAATGTTTTACCCAGAGAATATATAATGTCATTTACCGCCAATAATCTTTTTTCAAACCACTGTGCAGGTGCCCGGTGATTATTAGCTACAGGTTTACCAACATCTTTTAAATAATATTGAAATGCAGAACCCAGTGTAATGATCACCCAATCTGCTTTCTTAATAAATTCCCCCGCAGCCCCCTGCGACTGGTTTATACCCACTAATGCAGCAACTTGATCAATATTGGAAAAACGCGTGTGATGGTCCCAGCTATTCCACAGTTCATTTAAAAGGAACAGCTCATTTTTAGCATATTTTCTGCCATTCATATACCCATCAAGGCTGGCGGTTACACTCAGTGGATTAAACAGGATTCCATGTGGATTTGACAACACTTTGAATTTATGTTGCTGCAAACGGTCATGAATGTGCTCCGTAAAACAGGAACCAATCAACATAATATTATCTGTATAAGTGATTGGTTTGGGCAACAATGGTATATCCAGCTGAAGCATGAATTGCATGGGTTAAAGTTATAAATAATAGAGGAAAACATTCGTGTTACAATCACGGAACAGGGTATAAAATCTGTGTTACTTTTCATTTATTCAGAAATCCTACAGTATTATTTAAGACTTTTGTGAAAAATTGATTTTTATCAAAATGTTATCTTGAAAATAAAAGATCATCATAGCATCATCACTTCTATTATATAAAACATGACAATGATAACTCTCAGAAAATTATTTACAGGAATCATAACCATGACTGCCTGTAGTGCTGCTATTGCGCAAAATTCCGGATACCATGTGCTCAACACATATCACATCCCCAGCGCAGGAAGATGGGACTATATAGCTGTATGTCCGGCAACGGAATGCATTTATGTATCACACCAGACACAAGTGAATATACTTAACAAAAACACCGGCGATTCTGTGGGTGTTATACCTAATACAGAAGGGGTTCATGGTATAACATTCGCACCAAAATTTAAAAAAGGATTTACCAGTAATGGTAAACTAAATACAGTAACAGTATTCGATTTAAATTCAAATGCCGTACAAGCACAAATCACTACTGGAGAAAACCCCGATGCCATCATGTATGATCCTTTTTCAGAAAAAATACTGGTATGCAATGGCCGTGGCAAAAGCCTGTCTGTGATAAACCCTTCAAATAATGAGGTGACAAATACCATTGACCTTGGAGGCAAGCCAGAAACAGCGGTATCTGATGAAGCCGGGAAAATATTTATCAATATAGAAGACAAAAACGAGATTGCCGTAGTGAACGCAAAAACCTGGAAAGTAGAAAAAAGGTGGAAGATAGGTAAAGGGGAATCTCCGTCAGGGCTGGCAATTGACACAAAGACCAAACGCCTTTTTGCAGGTTGCGATAATAAATTACTGATCGTTCTGAATGCAGAAAATGGCAAAGTGGTCAAAGAATTGCCAATAGGCGAAGGTTGTGATGGCGTAGCATTTGACCCTTCCTTAAAATATGCATTTAGCTCAAACGGAGAGGGTACATTAACTGTAATACAGGAAAAATCAGCCAATGATTATGTAGTGTTAGAAAATGCAAAAACCAAGAAAGGTGCCCGTACACTTGCTGTTGATGAACAAACACATAAGGTGTACCTCCCAACAGCAGAATTTGCAAACCCCGTACCGCAGGAACCTGCACAAAAGCGACCCAATATGGTACCCGGTACATTCCAGATACTGGTAGTTGGTAAATAGCCGGCAGACAGGTAAATTTACAATATGAAAATTCTTATTGTGGAGGATGAGCCTTCTTTAAATAAAAGTATGGTGGAATACCTCTCTTCGCAGCAATATCTCTGTGAGTCTGTAAGTAATTTTCGTGACGCCCTCAGTAAAATAGAGTTGTATCAATATGATTGCATCGTATTGGATATAATGCTACCAGGTGGCAATGGCCTGCAGATAGTAAAGGTGTTAAAAGAGTACGGGAAAACAGATGGCGTCATTATTATCTCTGCAAAAAATGAACTGGACGACAAGATAAAAGGCATTAGCCTTGGCGCAGATGATTACCTTACAAAACCTTTTCATCTTTCGGAATTAAGTGTACGGATAGCTGCTATTATACGCAGAAAAAATATGCAGGGTAATAGCCTGCTTATCTTTGAAGAAATAAGTATCGATGTTCAGGCAAAAACAGTAGTAATAAATAAACGCGACCTTATACTGACACGTAAAGAATACGATCTGCTCGAATACCTGGTAATTAATAAAAACAAAGTGTTATCAAAAAATACGATAGCTGAACATTTGTGGGGAGATGATATGGACCTTGCCGATAATTATGATTTTATTTATGCCCATATCAAAAATTTAAGAAAAAAATTATTGCAGGCAGGCGCTGCTGATTATATCCAAAGTATTTATGGCATGGGATATAAATTTGCAAATCATTGAAACTTTTTGAAAGATATAACCGGTTAAATATTACCGCAACGATATTTACGTTCATTATCGGCAGTTGCACTTTTTATTTCCTGCTCAGCTATATTCTCGTTCACCAGCTTGATGAGACCCTGCAAACAGAGCAACAGGAAATCATTTCGTTTGTTACAACCCATAACTCGTTACCGGAAATAATCCGCACAAAAGACCAGTACATCTCGTACGAACAGGCATCCAACCCGGTAAATTTGGTTTACATCACTATCAGAAATACGCAAGAAGAACTCAGGGAAATTCAATTCACAGTCCAGGCTGGCGACAAGTTTTATTTAGTAAAAGTAGATAAACCTTTAGAAGAAACTGAAGCGCTTTTGAAAGTGATTATAGGCGTCACTATTGCCATGATCGCACTCATCCTGCTTACAGGATATTTAATAAACAGGATAGTGATCCGTAAATTGTGGAGGCCTTTCTACCAGACTATAGATAAGGTAAAATCATACCGACTTACTGACCAGAATGCTTTAATACTTGAAACCGGGAATATTGATGAATTTTCCCTGTTAAATAGCAGCATTAGCGACATGACAGAGCGGATACAAAATGACTATAACTCGTTAAAAAATTTTACCGGGCAGGCAGCACATGAAATGCAGACACCCCTGGCCATTATCAGTACTAAGCTGGATCAGCTTATACAAACCGACTTTGTACTCGAAAAAAACGCGAGGATCATTACTGAAATAGAAAAGGCAGTGCATAGATTATCCCGGCTGCACCAGTCACTGTTACTGCTGACAAGAGTCGAAAACAGGCAATTCGCATTAAATGAAGCAATAAGGCTGGATCAGATTATTGAAGATAAATGGGTTGATTACTCGGAAATGGCCGAGGCTTTGCAACTGCATATGACTAAGGATCTACAGCCTGTAAGTAAATTATTTCACCGCCACCTTGCGGAAATAGTAATAAGCAATTTGCTGAATAATGCGATCCGTTATAACATTCGCGGTGGCGATATTTCAATCGTACTCACAGGGCAGCAACTGATGATCACAAATACTTCTGGCCTGCAGGAATTGGATAATGACAAAGTATTTAAACGTTTTTACAGGGGGCAATCAACAAATGAAGGAAATGGCCTTGGTCTCTCAATAATAAAACAAATTTGCGACCTTGCTGAGTATTCCCTTACTTATCGGTACCAGGAAAGTAAGCATGTCTTTATTATATCATTTTAGTACTTGCACAAAATATCTTCAATTCTTCATTCTTACTTTGCGGATATAAGGAGCATGCGGCCTGCGTATCTCAATTTTTAAAAAAACGCTCATTGCGCAAAAGCTTTTTGATAAAATAAAGCCATCCTGCATGCATATACAGGATGGCTAATTGCTATATTGGTCTTCCATCTCATGCACATTACAATCGAAGAAGCACTCTTTTATTGTTCGATCAGAATTATTCTGCTGGTGTTATTATTAGCACTTCCTCAGTTCCATCCGGTTGCATATTTTCAATTATGATGGCTGCTGGCATTTCCTGCATATTGTCCATTACATTATTATTTGCAGGAGTTGTTTTTTTAGATGCGGCCTTTTTGGGTGCCGCCTTCTTTGGCGCTGCTTTCTTAGCTGGCGCTTTCTTGGCTGGGGCACTCTTTTTTACCACTTTTTTAGGTGCTGGAGCGGCTTTCTTCACGACCTTTTTCGGCGCGGCTTTTTTAGTTGGTGCACTTTTCTTCACTACTTTTTTAGGTGCGGCCTTCTTAGCAGGCGCATTCTTTTTTACTGCCTTTTTAGGAGCCGCCTTTTTGGGTGCGGCCTTCTTAGCAGGCGCACTCTTTTTTACTGCCTTTTTTACTGCTTTTTTAGCAGCCTGTTTCTTTGAAGTTGCCATGATTAGTTTTTTTGTAAGTGACGATATAAAAGAGTTGAGTTAAACTAATTGAATTCAATTATGCCAAATTAAGAAAACAGAATAGTATTTTTATACTATTTGTAAAATTTTTTTTCACAACTGTCAATTATCTTTTTACCCGGTATTCTAAAGTTTTTTAAAACTTCCTGTAACTTTTTGTTTTTTCGCACGATATACTATTCAATGGAGGTAAACGAGTACAACTCATGTGTGCAGGAATGGGCCGACGCCCTCTTCAGGTTTGCTTGCAAATGCACCGGGCATACCGATGATGCGCATGATGTGGTACAAAATAGCTTCGAAGTTCTTTGGAAAAAGAGAAAAGACGTAGAAAAAGGCAAAGGAAAGGCATTTCTCTTCCAGGTAGCGTACAACCAGTCCATAGATAATTTCAGGAAACGGTCAAAAATCGCTTATAAGGAAATACCGGAAGAAAGCATCACTCCTGGTAATCCAGACCTGAAAAAGATATTGGACAGGGCCCTGGCACAACTGGACGAGCAATCAAGAGCGCTTGTTTTGCTCAAAGATTATGAAGGTTACCGCTATGAAGAAATAGCGCAAATAACGGGGCTTACGGATACACAGGTAAAAGTGTACCTGCACCGGGCGAGAAAATCATTAAAAGAATACCTGGTAAGTGTAGAAAACATTATATAGTTATGATTACGTGGGACAATTATGAGGAATATATGATGATGCATGCCGATGGCGAGTTGCGCCCGGATGAGGAGCAGGAATTACAGGCTTTTATTAATGCGCATCCTCAGCTTAAGAAAGAATTGGCCGCTTACGAGCTTACACGCTCCACCCCCGACACAACACAGGGATTCACTAATAAAAATTCTTTACTGAAACCTGTTCCGAGGAAATATATAATTGCTTTTCCACAATGGGTAAAATACAGTGTAGCAGCCGGAATAGCTGCAATTATCTTTATTTCATTGTTTAAATACCAGCAAATAAGCCGTCAAAACATAGAACCTCCGGTTGCAGTTACTACTCCCCCTGCTCAAAAGAAAGAAGATTCAACCCCCGTTGCCAAAACTATAGCGCAGCAAACAAATGCTAACCAGGTAACACCAGCAGATACTACGGTTAAGCCGGTTACTGCCCCTACCGTCAACGTAGCAGCCATAAACAAGGCAAATAAACAACCGGTGGCAACCCATGAGACAAAACAACCCAATGATACAGCACAAGCCCCCAATACCGCTTTAACAACAATACATGAATTACCTATAGCCGGTACTGCATCTATGCCTTATAATAACAACGCACCAGTGTTGCATGATGTGAAAGATGTGCCTGCCTACGCAGTAAAAGAGAATAATGAAGAGCCTGAAGAAACATTCTGGGACAAACTGCCTATAGAAGATATTAAAAAAGAACAGTTAAAAAGCATCGCAAATACGGTGATCAACGTATTCAAAGATGTAAGTGCCGCTAAGGAAGATGTTTTGGAAAAAACAATTAGCGTAAAAATTGAGAAAAGAAAACTTCGTATTTCATTTTAGTTCATCATTTTAAAATTAAAATATATGAAAAAGATACTTTTTGCCCTGCTTTCTATTGTAAGTATATCATTAGCCAATAAAGCCTTTGCACAGGCAGACACAACAACTAATAAACCAAAAAAACATCATACTATTACCATATCCAACAATGGCGTTTTCATCAGCGGGGGAGATAGCACCAGTAAAGCCGAAAAAGAAATAAAGAAGGAAAATAAAAAATTTACCATGTCTTATTGCTTGTTTGACCTCGGCGTGAACAAAATAATAGACAATACCAACTATGCGGCACCCTCTGTAAAAGAATTCCTCAATGTGCCAGCCAACAGGCAAAACAAAAGCCTGTTTGACCTTGTTGGTCCTAAAGCCATCGATGTGAATATTTATCCCTGGATGATCAAATTCAAAGCCTTAAAGACACACGGGCAACGTATTTACATATCAAGCGGTATAGGGCTGCAGTTATATAACTTCAGGTACGAAGACCCTATCACCTATACCCGCAACCCTACAGGCATTATCATTGATACCACTAAGTCTTATAAAAAGAACAAACTCGCATTGAATTATCTAAATATACCTCTGATGTTCACCTTTAAAACACGCCTGGGCAAGGATACATGGCTTGTTTATGGCGTAGGAGCTACGGCAGGCGTGCGTCTTTCCTCATGGACAAAGCAAGAGTCAAGCCAATTTGGGAAGGTGAAAGTATATGACCAGTTTGGTCTTAACGATTACAATACGTGCCTCTCCGCAGAAATCGGACTGGAAGGTATATTCAGGCTGTACGCTACCTACCAGGTCACCTCTCTGTTCCAAAACGGCTTAGATCAGCACCCAATATGCATCGGGCTTAGGTTTGGCGGGATTTAAAACCGGTGGCTTAATTCTTTTTTTCATCTACAATCCTGCCATCCTGCATAGTAAGTGTGCGGTCGGTCATTGTGGCAAGAGAATCATTGTGGGTCACCATAATAAATGTTTGGGAGAATTTATCACGCAGTTGCAGGAAAAGTTTATGTACAGAATGTGCATTGGCAGTATCCAGGTTGCCGGTTGGCTCATCTGCCATGATCACGGAAGGCCTTGTTACCAGCGCTCTTGCAATAGCCACCCGCTGCTGCTCTCCACCTGATAGTTCAGAAGGTTTGTTATCCAGCCTCCCTCCCAGCCCCACCTCATGGAGCATATCTGATGCCTGCTGCATGGCTTCTTTTCTGCTGCTGCCTTTTATCCACAGAGGCATACAAACATTCTCTATTGCGCTGAATTCCGGCAACAAATGATGAAACTGGAAAACAAATCCTATATGGCTGTTCCTGAATTTAGCTTGTTTCTTAGGTGGGAGCAGCAAAATGTTTGTATTATCTATCAGCACACTGCCGCTATCTGCCTTGTCAAGCGCCCCCACCAGGTGCAGCAAAGTGCTTTTCCCTGCGCCGGATGGACCTACTATCGAAATAATTTCTCCCTTTGCCACAGACAACGATACATCATTAACAACGGTAAAGGCCGCATATTTTTTTACAAGGTTATTTGCCGAAAGCATGGCTGACTCAATTTAAGGAACAGTTGTAAGATACTAAAAAACTGCTGGCAAGTTATCCATTAATTCCGAATCACTAACTCCAGATTAATGATCATAGCAACCCAATTCAAATTTTATAGAAGAAACTTAGAAATGTGATTTTTTAGTTAATGTTCATAACTTTTGAAATTTGGCTTTTCTATTTTAAATTTTAACTTACATTTGCGTGAAATCAGAATAAAAATAATATTTTAATAATATGTTTTGGACACTTGAATTAGCATCCCATCTCGAAGATGCCCCATGGCCTGCCACCAAAGACGAACTTATCGATTATGCTATACGTTCAGGCGCACCTCTTGAGGTAGTCGAGAACCTGCAGGAGCTAGATGATGAAGGTGAGATATACGAGGGCATTGAAGATATATGGCCAGACTATCCTACACAGGAAGACTTCTTCTTTAACGAGGACGAATATTGATGATACAAACGATATGAAGATCCCGCTCTTTGGCGGGATCTTTTCTTTTGTTATAACCCAGTTCTCATCTGCATAAATAAACGCTTCAGCCCTGTAAACTACCTTTTAAAAAAAATGCAGCATAAATTAAGTTCCTTTATCGTTATATTTGGTATAGTAATCTTTTAAAAGAACTTTATCCAAATTAACCTATCAATTTAAAAACACACAGATTCTTATGAAAAGTATAGTAGTTTTTTGCGGATCGGCAGAAGGCTATCATGAATCTTACCGCGACGCGGCATATAATGTTGGGGCTTTGCTGGCTACACGCCACATCCGCATTGTATATGGTGGTGCCAAGGTTGGGCTCATGGGTGCTCTTGCCGAAGGCGTCTTAGACCATGATGGTAAGATAGTAGGCGTAATTCCACATTTTCTGGAGACAACAGAAATCGTGCATGACGGTCTTTCACAATTGATTACCGTTGATACCATGCACGAGCGAAAACTGAAAATGCACGAAATGAGTGATGGCATCATTACGCTGCCAGGCGGATGGGGCACAATGGAAGAAATGTTCGAAATGCTTACCTGGAGCCAGCTTGGACTGCACAGCAAGCCAGTAGGCCTGCTGAATGTAAATGGTTTTTACGATGCCCTCAAAGTATTATCTGATAATATGGTGCAGGAAGGTTTCCTAAATGAATATGTAAATAAAACACTCCTTATAAGTGAGTCAATAGAAGACTTGCTTGATAAAATGGATGCCTACATTCCGCTTGATATACCTAAACTCATCACGCGGCAAATGACTTAGATTCCGAATTATATTCATGATAACCCTACTTAGCCTGGGCAGGCTTCCTGAATAACTTCAATAAGGAGGGGAAAAATAATACCGTATGATAATAAAGCAGTTCCTTTAAATTGATACCATTGGAGTACTTTATATAGTTAGGCATTCTTTTGAAATAATGCTTTATTCTTTCTGTCCCTTTTTTGTTTTTTGCTCCATAAATAAGCATCATTTTCGACAAACGGAATAATTGTTTTTTAAACACATCCGTATACTTGTAGTTGAAATATTTATCTGCTAGTTCATACATGATGATCTCCCCCTCATCCCGCTTCCTGATATTTTCTTCTGTCTTTGTAAGCCCCCCAAAGTGATGCCTGTAAACTGCGGTTTTTTCTTTCAAATATTTTGCCTTCCCTTTATCTGTAAGCAAAAGATGTAACGCAACATCACTCCCCAATGCATTGTGATAAAATTGGGGTAAAGGATCTGGCAGTATATTCCTGAAAAAAAGTGTGGCAGTAGGCACAATACAATATCCTGCTGTTATTATATCCTCAATTGTGAATACATCCTTAGATAAAGGAGGATAACAATTGGCATTGTTTACACCAGTTTCGTCTATCACTTCTACATCAGAAAAGCACATGGTAAAATCTTCATTGGCATCTAAAAAATCTGCTTGTTTCTGAAGTTTATGCATATCTGTCCAGTAATCATCTCCTTCACATATGGCAATGTATTTCCCTGAACAGGCACGTAAAGTTCTCACCTCATTGGGATTGGGACCATGATTTTTATCAGATGGCAGGAGATTAATTATTTCAGGATATTTATTTGCATATTGTTCGCATATTGTACGGGTGTTATCCTTGCTAAAATCTTCCCCAATTACTAATTCAAAATCAAAGTTAACCTTTTGAGCAACTATACCTTCAATCGTTTGCGCTATGAATTTTTCGTGATTATATGTTAGCAGCACAACACTTACTTTTTTCATATCCAATCTTTGATTTCAATTATCGAATAACGATTTATAAACCAGCTCCATGCTTGCAATTGAATTCCTTTGATCTACAGGTAAAGGGCACAATTTATCTGAAAGGCTTTTTTCAAATTCAAATCCATCAATCTTCCTTGATAGCGTATCTTTCCAGAACGTGGGAATAAATATCTGCCTGGCAATAAGCGCGTCCTTATCTATATTCCTGTCTGATAATAATGGATAACTCATGGGCACATTGTCACTACCAAGGGACGCGTCAAACAGATTTATATGCTTTAACCGGTCATGCAGATAATTGTAATTCGATCTTCTTTTTTCTATTACTGTTACATAATCAATGTGTGAAAGAAGATATTCACTAAGCAGCGAAATTCCGAAAACACCAATTCCTGCCAACAGTTCATTTTGAACAAAAAACTCATACCCTTCCTGGGTATAGCCATTAAAACGTTTCAGCAAATGATCGATAATATATTCTTCATTTCTATTCTCTATTATTGGTATTTCTATTCCCTCCGGCAGATATATGTATGACCCATCCGGTACGCCAAAAAATTTCCTGCATGAATTAAAAAACCAGGAACGATTATTTCCCTTCATAAAAAAAGCCTGGGTACAATCAACAATAAGTTTATCCTTATATTTTTCAGACAAAGCCGCTACTGTTTCCCTTTTCAAGTCCAAGTAATTGATGTACAAAAAATACTCACCTGGCTTCAATTCAACAAGATTTTCAGGTTCCAGGTGCTTATTTACAGTATAGAATTCATACCGTATGTTAGTTGTTTTAAATGGCTCTAATAATGCATTACAGGTATAGTATGGAATGTATACCAGGTTCGGCTTTATATAATTGAATATATGATGAAGCGCAGCCCGGCCACTTTTCATAACATAAGGAGTATCATGATATCGATGCGTTCCTTTTGCTAATTCCAATTCAAAATAACCGCCTGTTTCTTTCATAATTTTTTACCTGGGAGCACACATTATAATAAGTCAAATTCCAGCAAATACTTTTGTATTGTTTCATTGCTATTAAACATCATTACATCTAAAATAGATAAGGCCGGCAGAAACGCCTCATTATTCTGGGCATATACAATAGGTCGCATTTTATGAAAATGCAGGTTTATCCCATTATTCTTAAAATCCTCTTTGTCATACAATTCCATTCCTCCAATAGGATTAATATACATACCCCCATTCACTTTTTTACACAATTCCATAACTCGTTCTTTTCCTTTCAGGCTATGGTCTATATTAATAGTTGAGGAGACTATCAACTCTGTGCCGATGGACAAATATTCTTTTATTCTTACAATCGAGTTGAATATATAATCAAACAGATTTTTTTCATTACAATTAAAGATGTTTTCTATCAAAGGATATACTTCCGGAAAATAAGCTGCCTTGCTATATGATGACCTGATCTGTCCTAAAATTTTGTTTTTTTCTTTGTCAAAGTTGTCAGAGATAAAACGCTCATCCACGTTTAAAAAATCTGAATCATTCTTTAACGGTAGGCTAAACAGCACATCTTTACCATTCAGCAGCATTCGGTTTCTGTGTATCCATCCTTTCTTTGTAAACTTGATGTTATCATACACAACAAATTTATCGCAAGCATTCATTAACTGAAAATATCCTAAATAAGGAAGGAAGTATGGTTGCATAATCCCAATTTTCATCTTAACGAGTAGCAGTTATAATTAAATAATATCACGAATTACCTAAACCTATATAAGTGAGTGAGAAGAAGCAAAATTACCAAATAAAATGCGATAATTTATCCGTGTTCCGTTATAACCAGACCTTAACTATTAAACATAAGAATATTATAAAACTTACTAACTTTGTTTGTCTTCAATTAAAATAATGCTATTTAATTCGTTCCAGTTTTTAGTCTTTTTCCCTATAGCTACTCTAATATATTTTTTATTGCCGCATAAATTCCGGTGGTTCCATTTACTGCTTGCAAGTTGCCTTTTTTATTGTGCTTTCATACCTGTTTATATTCTTATTCTGTTCTTTACTATAATAATTGATTACATAGCTGGCATATTAATAGAGCGTACCATTGGCCCAAAAAGAAAATATTATCTGGTATTAAGTCTCATCAGCAATATTGGGATACTCCTCTTTTTTAAGTATTGTAACTTTTTCATCTACAATTTTAATACTTTACTACATACAATAAATTCTCCTTCATATCTATCGTTTATCAATATTATCCTTCCGATCGGTTTATCATTCCATACTTTCCAGGCTATGAGCTATACCATAGAAGTGTACAGGGGCAATCAGAAAGTAGAAAAACATTTTGGTATCTATGCGTTGTATGTCATGTTCTATCCCCAACTCGTAGCCGGGCCTATAGAAAGGCCGCAAAACATGATCCACCAGTTTTACGAAAAAAAAAAGGTGGAATACGCCAATGTATCTGACGGTCTTAAATTCATGCTTTGGGGAATGTTTAAAAAGGTGGTAATCGCCGACAGGCTGGCGTCTTTCACGGATCCTGTTTTTAATTTCCCCAAGCATTATTCCCCGGCTATTCTGCTCATAGCAGCCATTTTCTTTTCCTTCCAGATATATTGCGATTTTTCCGGCTATTCCGATATAGCCATTGGTGCCGCCAGGGTAATGGGATTTAAGCTAATGACAAATTTTAACCGCCCGTATAATTCCAAAACTATTTCAGAATTCTGGAAGCGCTGGCACATCTCCTTATCCACATGGTTCAAAGATTACCTCTATATTCCGCTTGGCGGTAACCGGGTAGCCATACCCAGGACATATTTCAACCTTTTTATTGTTTTTTTGGTAAGTGGCTTCTGGCATGGCGCCAGCTGGACATTTATCATTTGGGGTGCCATTCATGGCGGCTACCTGATATTCGCCATTATAACCCAAAAAGCACGTCATAGAGTAAATACAGCATTAAAATTAACCTCCATAAAAAGCCTGTATAATTTCATTCAAATAACCACTACTTTTTGCCTTGTTACCCTAGCATGGGTTTTTTTTCGGGCTAAAAAGGTGAATGACGCATTTTACATAATAAAAAATATTTTTATTGCCATAAAACAGCTGTTTGATAAACTAATCTTCCATAAAACACTCCCATTTAATTTGCCGGTAAGCCTGCGTGAATTTGCTCTTGCTTTTTGGGCTATCCTATTTCTTGAGGTCGTTCACCTGCTTCAGCGACATAATCATTTCGAAACACTTAAAAGCAGCCCTATTTATGTAAGATGGACGGTTTATTACTTCCTGGTATTTATTATTGCTTATTTTGGTGTATTTGAGAACAGGGAGTTTATTTATTTTCAATTTTAACGGTGAATAAAACATACCTATATTTAAAACTGGTTCTTTTCCTTTTGCCCATTGCAATAGCATATGCTTTTGTAGAATACAAACTTTCCGCAATCCCGAATAGCTATAATCAAAAGCGGTCATTTTTTGAGGCACGAATGGATCGCATTAGTATCCTCTCGTTGGGCACTTCTCATATCTATTATGGAGTTAATCCAGATTATTTTTCGCTCTATGGTTTTAATTTATCAAATACAGACCAATCTCTTTATTACGATAAGCGGCTCACGTTGAAGTATATTGATAAAATGCCCAGGTTGAAAATAGTGATCATTGAAGTTTGCTACTTTTCACTGTATTACCAGCTACGCAATAACCCTGTGGAAAACTGGCGGGACTACTTCTATTCCCAGTTTTGGGGAATTAATTATAAAGACTTGCCTTTGTGGGATATGAAACGTTATTCCAAAATAGCGCTTTATACACCAGACAAGGTGAAAGAATTCAATAGGTCCGGCTTCCATGTGAACCTTGCAGGGAATATGGATGGAAATGGGTATATGCGACTCGATACGTCAAAGACTGGTGAAAATGAAAAACTAAACGCCGCCGAAGGAAAAACTAAAATGGAGTTGTGGCGCAAACTTATAGACACCACCCAGTATGGATATATTTATAACGACCTGGCAGCATTCGTCAAAGAATTAAAAAACAGGAAAATTGAAGTAATCTTTATTAACGCGCCTGTGTTGCCGTTTATTTCAGACCTATGCGATACGGCTATTTTTAACAAAAACAATCAATCAATTGCTAACTTATGCAATACCTATCATTGCAAATACTTCAACTACTTCACCGATACACGCTTTGCCAGGAAAGAGTTTATAGACGTTGACCATTTAAATATGGCCGGAGCTGCCCACTTCAGTGAGATTATTAATAATGAAATTATAATGCCTCTAATGACACTTAATAGTTACTGATAAGTACATCCATCCTATAATCTGATACTGGCAGTTCCTGATTATAAATGCTGTATTTCAAATTTAACCGGTTACAGATTGCGCCTATCTCATTGGGCAGCCACCATCTTCCTAACCCATCATTGGTAAGATCTCCTTTGGCAAGCAGCCCTTCATAAAAAATTTTCCGCTCCTCTGTATTATAATAGTTCCATTTCAAAAGATCATTCGGAACGCCCCTGATCAAAAACTTAAAATCACCAGAAGCATCTATCACATTTGCCAGCATTTTTTCAAAGTCATCTGGCGTGAAATATGCCAGCGATTCATTCATTAAATATTTATTGGGGCGCAGCTCCATTGTCTCCTTGTGAGTCTTCATATAATCTACCGCACTCCCCAGGCAGTAGGTAATATTTGGCGCCGATTTATATTTATTGGCAGTATCAATTATTTTCTGTGAAAAATCTACTCCTGTAATATGCTTCACTTTATCTTTCAATTCATAAGTAAATAACCCATTACCACAGCAAAAGTCAACTAGAATATCGTCTGGAGTCAGAGAAAGGTTATCAATTATTTGCAGAATTATTTCATCAATTACCTGCTTCTCCACTGGCTTACGGTTTACTGTTCTTGCTACCTGGAAATAAAGATCGTCTTCTGTTTTTACTTCTTCCTTTCCGTATCGGTTTAACAAAAATTCATCCCAGTACTCCTGCCAGTTATCAAATTGTTTCGCCATAATGCTTTGTATAAATAAGCTACCCATTGTTCTGTACTCTCAATAATATTCTTGCAACAAAGTCTATATCCTCCGCCTTTAACGAGTGATACATTGGAAGACACAGCACCCGCTTAGATATGTCTATTGATACCGGGGTATCTGCTTTTTTCACAAAATCAAGCGTAGATAAACTTGGATAAAAATACCTGCGCGGATATATCCAATTATCGTTCAAGGCACTTATGCTTTTTAATAAATGTTCTTCCTTTTCAAAGATAATCGGATAGTACGAATAGTTCCACTCCGAATCTGCCTGTATTTTCTGTCTCCCTGCCTGCAATGTTTTTAATGCCGCATCATATTGCTGCACCTGTGTTTTGCGTGAAAGCAATATCTCGTCAATCCTTTTCAGGTTCACCAGCCCCATTGCAGCATGAAATTCTGAATTCCTTCCGTTAATTCCCACACAGGAAAATGTATCATTGACATCGTGCCCGAAATTTCTTAAAAAAACCATTTTTTTAAGTATTTCGGCCTCGTTTGTAAATACCGCTCCGCCTTCTACAGTATGAAAAAGTTTAGTTGCATGAAAGCTGGTAGTACTTATATCGCCGTAATCAAAAACTGATTTGCCCTTATACCGGGTGCCAAAACAATGAGCGGCATCATAAATCACCTTTAAATTATGCTTGCTGGCTATTTTTTGAATAGCAAGAATATCGCAGGGATTACCAAAGACGTGAGTGGCAAGTATTGCAGAGGTTTTATCTGTTATAGACGCTTCTATCAGTTCCGGGTTAATGTTGAGCGTTTGCTTATCTATATCCACAAATACAGGCTCACACCCTTCCCATAATATAGAGGAGGTAGTAGCTATGTAAGAAAATGGTGTTGTTATTACCTCACCCTTCAGATCCAGTGCTTTTATTGCTATTTGTAATGCGATGGTACCATTACTCACAAATAATAAGTGTTTCGCATTGAGGTAATCCTTGAGTTTTAATTCCAGGTCATTTACCAGTGGGCCATTATTCGTAAGCCAGCATCTGTCCCAAACCCCTCTCAGGTATTCAAAATATTCTTCCTTATCAGGCAGGAACGGTTTTGTCACATTAATCATAGAACAGTATTGTTTAAATTTACTTTAAAGAAAATTCCAAAAAAGTAGGCCGCACTGCTCCCATCCATTTCCCAAACCAGTTACCTTCCCGTCTTTCCTCTACCACTTCAAATGTAAGAAGGTCTTCTATATAATATATGTGACTTACTGTATCTTTTACAAAAATAAGGTTAATGGAATAGATGTCATCGTTCAGAAAATTACCGGGAATGCTCAGCATGCTTCTATGAATTCCCGGCGCAAGCGTTTGCATGCTTGTAGCCACATTAAAAATGCAATTTCCCGCGCCGGAAAAAAGTTGCAGGCTTAAATTAATATTTAAAACCGAGGAAAGCAGGAACTCAAAATTTATATCAATAGGCGTATTTACTGTTATGCTAGATTGGTCATTTGCTGCTTTATTAACAATTTCAGCAAGCAACAACTTTACTATCTTATTACCGGGTGCTTCTTCCTCCATCCACCTTCTTTCCAGGCAATTTTTAATTTCCCTGCTAAGATAATTGTTGATCACAAGGTCTGTTCGCCCCATATCTACCAGCATTCCCGATTTTAAATATATGGCCGTTTTGCACAGGCTTTGTACCGCCTGCATATTATGGCTTACAAAAATAATCGTCCGTCCGTGACTGGCCACGTCTCCCATTTTGCCAAGACATTTTTTTTGAAATTCTGCATCACCTACTGCCAGTACCTCATCTACAATCAGTATTTCCGGCTCCAAGTGCGCCGCCACTGCAAATGCCAGCCTTACGTACATACCTGATGAATATCTCTTCACTGGTGTATTTATATAAAGCTCCACTCCGGCAAAATCCACTATTTCATCAAATTTCCGGCTGATCTCTTTTTTAGTCATACCCAGGATAGCGCCATTCATATATATGTTTTCTCTGCCGGTAAGTTCCGGATGAAACCCCGTGCCTACTTCCAGCAAAGATGCTATTCTCCCCTTTATTTTTATAGAGCCTTTTGTGGGTGCTGTTACCCTTGACAATATCTTTAGCAAAGTAGATTTACCTGCACCGTTTTTTCCTATTATGCCCAACGTATCCCCTTTCTGCACTTCGAAACTAATATCTTTAAGCGCCCAGGCAAACTCACTGCTACTTTTTTTTGTCCGGTCATTTTCTATACCCACTTTCAGGTATGGGTCTTCTTTGCCCCGCACACTGGCCCACCATCTCTTTATGTCATGGCTCAGTGTTCCGGTGCCCACTTGGCCCAGTTGATATAGCTTACTGATATGTTCAGCCTGTATTACTACGTCCTTACTCATCAGGTTCCTTTATACCGTATCTATAAAACGTTTTTCAACCCGGTTAAAAATAATAATGCCCAGCACTAAAGTAATGACCGTGAACACCACACTGTATAATAACCAGTTCACATCAAATACCCCTTTTCCTAAAAAACCATACTTGATCGCTTCAAATAATGATGTCAGCGGATTGACCAGGAATATCAGTCTCTTCCTTCCATGCACCTCCGACAGCGGAATGATCACAGGAGTGGCATACATAGCAAGTTGTATGCCGAAGGCAATCAAAAACATAAGATCCCTGTATTTGGTGGTCAGCGATGTAATAATAATACCGAAGCTTAAACTCAGCAATACTATGATAAATAACCATATAGGTGCGAGCAGTAAATACCAGTTAGGAGTTACTTGTTTATTAATAAAAACATAGTACAGTAAGATAATTGTAAATAAACAAAACTGGATCAGGAATTTGATAAGACCGGATATTACTTTAGATAAAGGAAGGATCAACCGCGGAAAATATACCTTACCGAAAATCGAAGCATTATCTGTAAATGTCTTAGACGTCATGTTCAGCGTATCTGAAAAGTAATTCCATAACGTAGTGCCTAACATATAAAAAAGTATGGGGGGAACAGCACCTGTAGATATTTTTGCAATATTGTTAAATATAAGGAGGTACATCAGGGATGTAAGCATGGGCTGAACAACAAACCAGATTGGGCCTAATATAGTTTGCTTATATACCGTGATAATGTCCTTTTTTACAAACATCATCAGCAAATCGCGGTAATGCCACAGTTCTTTAAGGTTAAAATCAAGATTCCCGCGACCGGAAGTAATAATTGTATCCCAACTATCCGTATGACCAGTAATAGTTTTATCTGTCATTGATAAAATAAATAAAAGGAAAGCCAACCAATAAGCAAAGCAGTGATCCGGGACTAACTTTTGTGCTTCTTACAGATAACTATGCTTCTTTTTTCCTGCCCTTAAACCACCTGCCTACTCCTCCCTTCTTTTTGCTTTCACCATAATATCCATTACCATAAGAACCGTAGCCATAACCATAGCCGTACCCATAACCATAGCCATATCCGTAGCCATACCCGTAGCCATACCCTTCCTCATAGCCATATCCATAAGCAAAGCCCCTGTTAGCCACTACATCGTTAATGATAAAGCTAATCTTGGATATCTTTCCACTATGATATAATTCATTTGGTATATTAAGCTGCTGTTTGTATGTATATCCTTGTCTGATAATATATAAAGTAGTATCGGCATATCTGTTTAGCAACTGGGCATCCGTAACGAGACCTACCGGGGATGTATCAAGAATCACATAGTCGAATCTCTCCCTCATTAACTGGAAAAGTTCTTCCGTGCGCTGTAAAAGAATAAGTTCTGATGGATTGGGCGGCACAGGACCAGAAGGCATGATGAATAAATTAGGTTCTACTCCGGAGGGCACAATAATTTCATTCAGCTCTGCCTTTCCTATTGCATAATTCGAGAAACCTATGCTATTGTCAATACCCAACATTTTTGATATCTTAGGTTTCCTAAGGTCAAGCTCCATTAACAATACTTTTTTGCCGGACATTGCAAGAGTGATAGACATATTAACGGCAATAAATGATTTACCCTCGCCACTCATGCTCGACGTGATCATAATGATCTTTTCATTCTTATTAATCAGCAGATACTGTAAGTTAGTACGTAATGCCCTGAATTGCTCGGCAATGATGGTGCGGCTGTTCTTTTTTATAGCCACAGATTCATTATCCCGGTTATTGCCTATCTCACCTATGATAGGAATTGAAGTCATTTTGACTATATCGCCCTTGGTGATTACTTTAATATTCAGCCCCCTGCGCAACATAATAATACCGAATGGAATAAAAATACCCAATAGCAGCGAAGTCATTAATATCTTCGATCGGTTGGGCAATACTATCCCCATTGTTATTGCGGGGTCTATCACATCAGCATCTGCTACAGTAGCAGATCTTTGTATAGCTGTTTCTTCTCTCTTTTTCAGAAGGAATGTATATAGGTCCTGTAAAACAGCCTGCTTACGTGCAAAATCAAGATAGTCTCTTTCCACTACCGGCACGCCTAGTATCTGGTTATTTACATATCCCAGTTCGCCCTTTATCTTGTTTACCTTTAGTTCTGTTTCCCTCTTGGAAGATGCCAGTGAAGCAATTATATTTTGCTTCACCTGGTCTTTTTGCTTAATTAAATTTTTTGTAACCGGGTTGTCGGGCGTATTTGCGATAAGACTGTTATCTATCTCTGTCACTAGGGTATTATATTTATCTATCATCTCCGATAACCCTGCATTATCCATCAGGGATGCGGGCAGTATGATGGATTTGTCGTCTGCTTTCGCAAGGTAGTCACTGATAGATCCTACAACGTCGAGCGCCACTTCTTCTTCATGAAGTTTTTCCTGCGTAGACGCATCTGCAGCTACGAGACGGTTTGCCTGCGCCCCCATATCTGCTATTTTATTATTTTGCTTAAATGAAACTATCTGGCTTTCCACACCTGACAGTTCTTTCCCTAACTTATCAATACGGTCATCTATGAAGGCAATTGTACTGTCTGATATCCTGTTCCTGTTTATCACGTTCGTTTGCCGGTAAACGTCCATCAAATTATTAATAATATCTATCGACCTTTCTGGAATATTATCCTGCATAGATAATATCATAAATGATGCAGATTTGGTAGGGGCAGTAATATCTAAAGAATACATGTAAGATCTCGCTACAAGAATTGCCGGGTTTATACCAACAGCATATAGTTGAGGAGCTGGATTAAAAGACGCTGTTTTTTTGAGCACAGCTGTACCAAGCGATACTTTAATAGAGTCTCCCCAATTTGCAACAGTTTTGACACCATTATCTTCCGTAAGTTCATATTTATTTGAATCAATAATATTCACTTTACAATTTAAATACCCATCTGCGCTATCTGAGATAATAAATTCGAAAGGCTTATTATTATATAGTTCTGTCGTTTTAAACCGGCCAATCGTGCTATATGTAATATATATATGTAATTTTTTAACTATTTGAAGCATTGTGCTCCTACTCTTCAGTATTTCTATCTCGTTATCAATATTGATTTTATTGTTATCTACCTTAAGCATCTGCATAATATCATCGCCATAATTGCCACCGCCTTTTTTAGAGTCTACTAGCAGTAATTCAGCATATGACTTATATATAGGCGTAGAATATCTTAAATATAAATTCCCTGAAATCAACGCAACAATGATGCATCCCAATAACCATGGCCATATTGCCAAAACTGTTGATAATAGCCATTTTAAATTGAATGAACTGCTATCTTCCGCTTTAGGCTTATTATCCGTTACCACAGGAGCTGTACTCTCTTTCATTTATTGTTTTTTATGGCGGTTTACTATTACTTATAATGAGAAAGTAAAAATGCTATTTCTACTATAGACAGAAAGGAAGACAATATTCCTAAATTCCTGATCAAAGTATTATCACTCGACTGTACTTTGCCTTTATTCGGAGTTATATAAATCTGGTCCCTTTGCTTTAGATAATAAAAGGGAGACTGGTATATTTTACTTGAATTCAGATCTAACCGAACAAATATCTTGTCATCCCCTATAGTACGTGTCAGTAATACATTGTCCCTGCGCGCAGTTATATTCATATCCCCGGACAAAGCAATTGCATCTAATATACTTATTTTCTCGCTTGGGGAAGTGATCGTTCCCGGCTTGCCTACATCACCCAATACTACAATATCAAAGTTGGCTATTTTCACATTTACAACTGGATTATTATAAAATTCTTTCGCTTTTTGCTTTATTAATTCCCTTGTCTCAGAAGTGGTTAAACCTGCAACCTTCACAAAACCCATTAATGGCAGCTCTATATAGCCATTTTTATCAACCAGGAACCCATTCAACGGGCTAAATGTGGCAGTGGAGTTAGAAGTAATCGGCGCATTTCCCGGGTTTTGGGTTACGGTTTGCACGGTTATTGCAAGGATGTCATTACTTTCTATTTTAGGATCCTGGTATTTGGCGCCCGGACTAGTGATCGGCGCATTCATTGTATCCGATAAATCGTTAAAATATATAGTTTTCTTTACTGAAATGCATGAAGAAACAAACATACATAAAGCAAAAAAAAATAAAAGACAAAATTCAGAGCTTTTTTGCCTAGCAAATTTATACATTTCCAAAAAATTTTTTACCAAAGATAGTTCTAAAATAAAATAAAAAATAGGGAAAATAAGACTATACTACAATTCAGGGATATGAAATCTGGTATAACCTATGTAATATATTTTTTAATTAAAATTGAAAAAAATTATTTTTATACGAAGCTTATTAAAATCCGTTTTTACAGGCGGCCGTCTACCATGCTCGTATCCAGGCAACCCTTTATATCGTAAATGATTCCCCCTTTTTTCACTTTTTCTCTCCAATCAATATCCAAAAAATCTTTATGTGCAACAGCCAACACTAGAGAATCATATACTTTGCCCGGCTGAAGTGTAGTAATAATATCAAAACCATATTCATGCATTACATCTTCCGCTTTCGCCCATGGATCGTATATTGTTATCTTAATCCCATAAGATGCCAATTCTTTAATAATATCTACTACCCTTGTATTTCTTATATCGGGGCAATTTTCCTTAAATGTAATGCCCAGCAATAACAGATCAGCGCCTTTCACAGCAATATCGTTCCTGATCATCAGTTTCACTATTTCATGGGCTGTATACATGCCCATTCCATCGTTCAATCGCCTTCCCGCTAATATTATTTCCGGATGGTAACCAGCTTCCTGCGCTTTTTGAGCTAAGTAATATGGGTCAACACCAATGCAGTGACCACCTACTAACCCCGGCTTAAATGGAAGAAAATTCCATTTGGTAGCAGATGCAGCCAATACTTCATGTGTATCTATATGGAGGAGATTAAAAATTTTTGCCAGCTCATTTACAAAAGCAATATTGATATCCCTTTGTGAATTCTCAATTACTTTAGCGGCTTCAGCCACTTTTATGCTCGGCGCTTTATGGGTGCCTGCAGTGATGATAGATTTATAAAGATCATCCACTTTTGTTGCAATTTCAGGTGTAGACCCTGATGTTATTTTCTTTATTTTAGATACAGTGTGCAGCTTATCTCCCGGATTGATTCGCTCCGGTGAGTAGCCACAATAAAAATCTTCATTAAACTTCATCCCAGACACCTTTTCCAACACGGGTACGCATTCATCTTCCGTAACACCGGGATATACTGTTGATTCATATACTACTATATCTCCTTTTTTTAGCACCTTTCCCACTGTTTCACTTGCTTTGTATAAAGGGGTAAGGTCGGGGCGGTTGTTTTTATCCACAGGAGTGGGAACAGTTACTATATAGACATTGCACTGCCTGATATCTTCCAACGAATAGGAGCAGTAGAGTCCATTGCCTTGTCCATTGTTGTTTTTAGTAATTACCTTCAAGGCGGCCTCATCTACTTCCAGTGTCAGGTCAATCCCTTTTTGCAATTCATCAATACGTTTCTTATTAATATCAAAACCTACCACAGAGTAATATTTAGCAAACTCTGCAGCCAATGGCAGACCAACATACCCAAGCCCTATTACCCCTATACAATTTGACGAATTTCCCATGAAAAATGTGCTTCAAAAAAATAATTGTGCAAAATTAGGCTTTTTCATGATAAACTATTGACCTCATTTTAGCTTTTTATGAACTATAAACCTTTTAAAAAGAGATGAAGCACATTGCCGATTAAATAGCGCACAATTTTGGATTTAAAAAGGGATAACCTATAAACCGGTCATAATCTTTCGTTCCGGTCATAGATTTTAATAACATTGCGTGTCGCTCGTGATGCATGTCGCTGCCGCAATAATCATACATACCTTTAGATAGTAATTCATCTGCTATCTGTTTTATGTTGCGTCCATAATATCCCGATATGGACAGCATATTTAGCTGCATCAGGCAGCCTTTATCCCTGAATTCGCTATATCTTCTGAAATCATTATGAAAAAACAAATAACGTTCCGGATGGGCTATGATGGGCTTATAACCGCAACTCTGCATTTTAAAAATAACCTCCATCAGCATAGGTGGTTCATACAACATCGAGAATTCCACCAACACCTGGTTATCTGTAATTGTAAGGAGTGGTTCTGTTTCGAGCATTCTTATAAACGCTTCATCGATATAGTATTCTGCGGCGGCCCTGATTGATATATTTATATTTTGCTCCTTTAGAGCATTTTGGAGTGTTTGTAGCCCCACCAATATAGTTTCTTTTGTATTAGGATAATAATCAACCATTACATGGGGTGTAGTAATAATTGTTTTATAGCCCATATCTGCCATAGCTCTCACAAGATTAATGCTATCTTCTACAGTTGCGGCACCATCATCAATACCGGGAATGAAATGCGAATGCATGTCCGCACCTATAAAAGACCAATTTGCATTTGCAGGCCGAGAGTGCTCGTATACATCATTTTCATCTTTTTTTCGGTTGAATAATCTTGAAAACATATAAGCAAGTTAACTAAAAAATACGTCCCTTTTATCTCTATAAAAACATTGGCAAAATATTGTATCTCTTTACGATCAGCTATTTACCCTGTGTATTCTGAAAATCTGTTTTTCTTTTTGGCAATGCACGAAAAGTTCTTATTTGCCTTTGAATACCGGCTTTCTTTTTTCAAGAAACGCATGCACGCCTTCTCTGAAATCTTCTGTGCTGCCTGCCTGGGCCTGTACCTCTTTTTCCCGGTCCAGTTGCGCCTCAAGACTATTACCAAATGTATGATTCAATAATCTTTTGGTAAGGCCAATACCTTTCGTGGGCATTTGGGCAAGCGTTACTGCCATCTTTTTGCTCTCACTCTCAAATACGTCATCAGCAAAGCACCTATAAATCATCCCCATTGCTGCAGCTTCTTTCCCTGTCACTTTATCGCCGGTCATCATCAGTGCAGATGCCCGTTGCAGTCCCACCAACCTGGGCAAAAAATAAGTGCCGCCACTGTCTGGTATCAATCCTATTTTACTGAACGCTTGTATAAACGAAGCGCTCTCGTTTGCCAGCACAATATCGCATGCAAGAGCTATGTTTGCGCCCGCGCCCGCTGCTACTCCGTTTACTGCTGCTATCACGGGTTTTTCAATATTACGTATACGCAAAATTGTAGCATTATAATGTTCCCGCACCATTCGTTCAAACTCTTCAGCAGTCGGGTTCATGGCTTCTCCAAGATCCTGGCCGGCACAAAACCCCTTGCCAGCTCCTGTTATATAGATGCATCTTACAATTTCGTCTGCGTCACACTCATCAAGATAGCCCTGTAATGCCAATGCCATTTCACGGTTATAACTATTGTATTTATCAGGCCGGTTAAGCGTAATGTAACCGACACCATTTTCTTTTTGCAAAAGAACACTGCTCATAGTTCAAAGTTAATGATTGTTTTTATGCTGGCATATGTCTCTCCTTGATCACACAGAATTAATCTACTGGTTTTCTGGCGTTGATTTCCGTTTTATACCAAAATCAATGCGATAATAAAAAATCGGCAGGAAACCGAGCTGGTATTGTATATAAAAAGGATTCGGGTTGCCTTGGGCGGCAAGGTAGGAACTATATGTTTCGGAGAGCGCATTTTTAGTATTAAATACATTCACCAGGTCCAGAGCCAACTCATGGGTTACTTTTTTTGAATTGAAGCGAACACCTAATTTCAGGTCTGTTCTAAAGTAAGGAGCAAACTGTAGTGTATTCCTTGCACTATCTATTACCACAATGTCGCCGAGCGCATTAGACGCTGCTACGTTCACAGGAGAATATAATTTGCCTCCTATAAATGTCACCTTTATACCCGTAATCAGTGTACCATACATGCCCAGCTTCTTTTCATATCCTCCCAGCAGGTTAAATGCGTAGTGGCTGTTATAATCCGTGTTCCTGTATACCCCATCATTACCCTTTGCCTTTGAGTTGAACAACGAACTAGTGAATAACAGGTAATACCCCCGGCTAAATGTTTTTTCAAGTGTAATATCTACCCCATAATTATATCCTGTACCAGTATTTTTCAATGTATCCGGAAAGTCGCGGGAGTAACCGGAGCCCTGGTCTAAAGCAGAATAAGATGACCCGGTTCTTGTTTCTATAGGTACATCAAAAAGATATTGGTAATAGGTCTCTACCCGTGCATGAAAATGCTGTGAAACAGCCTTATCGTAACCCAGGATGAAATGGTGGCTGCGGGTAAACCCCATATTATAATTCTGCATTTCAGATGGCGGATTAGTTGGCTCATGTGCAAAATATTGATACAGTTGTTGCATCTGGCTATGCAAGCCGTAACCGGCTGTTATTACATCGCTATTCGTAACTGCATATCGCATGCCTGCCCGCGGCTCCAATGATTCCGAACCATTGTGAGAAAGGTATTGCGCATGAAGCCCCCCTGTAAACGTAAGTTTATCATTCGGTCGGTATTTATATTGAGCATAGGCCTGTACAAGATCGGTACTCCCGTTAAAGTCTTCTCTATGCTGCCAGTCCTGGCGGTTAACAGGGTATTGTCTGCTACTATCTGTAAGATTCAGGTGATAATAGTTATTGATGATCCCGAATTTAAGTGTTTGTTTAGGCGATATTTTTTTATTCAGGTACCAATGAGCTACGGTGGATGTTGTTATGAATGTATAGCCAAGTATATTTTTTAAAGAGTCCAATTGAAATGTGGAAGGATCGCGAAAAACATAATTATGGTGTGAGAAAATATCACTCCCGGTTTCTGCAACAGTAAATTTAGTGAATGTGCTACTATTGATAGTATGGCTAATAGTAGCACCAACAACGCCTGTATTAGAAGTAAAGTACTGGTCACGGTCAGATTCCCCATAGAGTTGGCTGGTTTGCGAGGTGAGGTTACTTACAATCAGATTTATATTGCTCAATCCGCCAATACCGAAAAAAGCAATATCTGTTTTTTTATCAAGAGGAATATTTATTTTAAAAGTAGCATCCTGGTAATTAGGGATAGATGTCGTGCCAATGTTTATATGCATCCCTTCAAATAACTGCAGTGTAGAATAGCGGTAAGTAAACAGGAAAGAGGAGCCATCCTTCCGCGACAAAGGGCCTTCTGCTGCCAGCTCCGTGCCTAAAAATCCAACTTGGCCGGTAAACTCATACTTATCATTGTTACCATTGCGCAACCTTAAATCAAACACACCTGCCACAGCATCACCATATTCAGCAGGGAAAGCGCCCATAAAAAAATCACTATTAGCAAGTGTCTTGCTGTTCAGCATACTTACCGGACCACCTGTTGTGCCAGGTATTGCAAAATGGTTTGGATTGGGTATATCCACACCTTCCATTCGCCACAATACACCCTGGGGGCTGTTGCCTCGTATCACTATATCGTTACGTGAATCATCCCCTCCCTGTACCCCCGCAAAGTTTGATGCCATTCGCGCAGGATCTGACCGGCTGCCTGCGTATCTTTCTGTCTCTTGCACATCGAATGTCCGGGTGCTGATAAGTGCCATATCATTTATATGTTCCCGCTTATTCGACACTACCACCTCATTGATCTTCACAGCCATCTCTTCCATTTCCACCGGCAATATCGTTTCCCTCGCCGACGTAATGAGCACATCGTTCAGCGTGACACTCTGATACCCCATATAAGAAATGACGACTGTATGCTTTCCTACAGGCACATTTTCAATAACAAAGTTACCTTCAATATCCGTAACAGTACCCTGCACCGGTACCAGGTCTGTAATTCCTATACTTACGCCCACCAATGGCACCTTTGATTCTTTATCTACTACAGTGCCTTTCATACGCTGCACTCGTTGGGCATTGCATAGCACCGGCAACAATAAAAGAAAAATGAGCATTATCCTGTACATAAAATAATGTTATGGCAGTAAGATAATGAAAGCGGCAGATATTCAAAAATACATCCCCGTGATAGATGATACTACACATACAAAAAAGAGCTGGCGGTTAGGCCAGCTCTTGATAAATTTAATTCAGTATTTGATTATTGTTCAATAACTACGTGGAATACTTGGTTTCCTGCTTCAGAGCGCAGATTCAGCAAGTACATACCATTAGCTAATGAATTTTTCAGCTTCACTGGTTCATTGATATATCCGCCTTTGGCTACTACATCATTTTTATAAACTACCTGGCCAAGCAGGTCTGTTATTTCCAATGATACATTTACATCATTAATAGTGCCTAAAGAACCTTTCACAACAAACTCGCCTTTGTTCGGGTTTGGTAATACATTAATGTCAATACCAGTAGAATTGATCTGTGTTACACCCAATTTGTGAACTGATATATATACCCATTGATGCGTTGTCATTGAACACATACCGCTGCTGGTTACTGCTACACTCACAGAATCTTCGTGATTGAGATTTGTAGCAAGGCTGTCGCTGGTAAATGAGCTACCTGTAGAACCAACCTGTGGAACACCATCTACAAACCATTGATAAGTAGGAGTAGCACCACCGTTAGTGACATTGGCAGTAAGTGTTACACTTTGACCTAATCCAATACTTGTACCCGGATTACCAGTTATAGCAACTTCAGGTATAATTGGTGAATCAACAGTAACTCCAAGCGAATTGCTCTTTACAGTGCTGGTAACAAGACAAGGGTAATTACTTGTCATTTTTGCATAAACCACGTCACCCTTCACAGGTACATAAGTAAATGTGGAACCAGTAGCAGCATATAAGCCATTCTTCATCCAGGTATACGTTGGCGCAGTACCACCATATGTAGGTACAGGGGTAATTGTGATCGGTAAACCTTGACAAATTGTATCTCCAGGATTTGCAGAGAGTGATGCTGACGGTGTCTGAGGCAATAAGACATCTACTTTCCTGTAATTACTTACAACAGCAGAAGGTCTTGGACATGCTTCATTACTTGTCATCTGGAACGATATAGAATCTCCATTTGCAGGTATGTATGTATAGGATGTGCCTACACCTACAGCCAGACCATTTATCGTCCATAAATATATTGGGGATGTACCGCCATAAACAGTAGTTGCTGTAAATGTAGTTGTTGTACCATTACATACAGTATCGCCCGGAGATCCGGAAATAGACACACCTGGCGTAACCGTTGGCAACACTGTTACATTAACGCTGCCTGACATAGTATTGCTACATCCTGTTGTTGCAGTGGTAGCAATAGCTGTATAAGTACCACCAACCTTTTCCAGACCGAAGTCAATAGGTAATCCACTGCCTGCCAAAGGACCTGTAGCAACTGAACCACCTACGTAGAGGAGGTAGTTAGTACCACTAACTGATCCATTAAGGCCTACATGCACACCTGTTTTATCTGAACAGAAACTACCGCCGCCCGTAACAGTAAATACTACTGGTAGCGGTTGCACGTTAACTCCAATGGAAGCCGCGCAGCCTGCAGGAAGCGTATAGATAATTACTGACGAACCTAAACCTGCGCCATATACACTTGCAGTATATGCCCCTGAAGTTGTAACAGTCGTAGCAAATGGATTTGTACTAGTCCATGTACCACCTCCTATTCTATCAGAGAATGTATAAGTAGATCCGAGACAAACATTCAAATTGCCGGAAATAACAGATGGTTGTGGCGATACAGACATAGCGAACGCCACTTTACAACCTGTAGACAGTGTATAGCTGATGGTCGTAGTACCAGGGTTAACGCCCGTTACCGTACCACCTCCGTCTATCGTAGCTTTGGTTATATCATCGCTCGACCATGCTCCGGTACCGGTAGGATCATTCAGTGTGGTTGTATTACCCACACAAACCATATTAGAACCGATAATAGAAACAGGCAACGGATCTACACTGATAATAGTGCTGATTGCACAACCTGTACCAACTGTATAGCTGATCTGTACTAGGCCTGCACTTACACCCCACATAACACCGGAAGCAGAATCTATCGTGGCAATAGTGGTATTATCGCTGGTCCATGTACCGCTTAAACTTATATCAGTCAGCGTAATACTGCTGCCCACACACACATCTGTTGGACCACTGATAGCCCCTGGGAGCGGATTTACTGATACAATTTTTGTTGCTGCACAACCCGTAGTCGTTGACGAATAGCTAATAGTAGTACTACCATAACTGTTCCCGGTAACATTACCAAATAAGTCAACGCTTGCAGTTATCGGGTTAACACTGCTCCAGCTTCCTCCTGGTGTCGCATCACTGAATGCAACCGTAATACCCTGACATAAACTGGAAGGTCCGGTAATAGCACTTGGTGACGGATTAACCGTTACAGGAGCACTTGAGGAGCAACCTGTAGCTAATGTATATACTACACTTGTAGTTCCGGATGCTACACCAGTAATAATACCGGTGCTCGAACCAATACTAGCAATTGAGCTGCTGCCTGTACTCCATGTGCCGCTACCACCACCGCCAGTGAGCATTGCACTTACACCAACGCAAAGATTAAGTGTGGCAATTGTACCAGGCAATGGTGATACAGTTACAACTTTAGTTGCTGCACAGCCAGCTGCAGTATAACTGATAGTCGTGCTACCCAAAGTAAAACCAGTCGCTACATTAGATGATGGACTTGGGAAATCAGCAACTGAAGGATTAGAGCTGCTCCATACTCCTGAAGGAGTAACATCAGAAAATACAGCAGTTTGTCCCAAACATATATAGGATGAACCAACTATTGCAGCCGGGGTTGGATTAACAGTTACAGCTAATATAGCGGTACAACCCTTACCTGTGGTATAAACGATAGTAGCAGGACCTGAAGCCACACCTGAAACGATGCCTGTGCCCACTCCTACTCTTACATTAGCAGAAGCACTGCTCCAGGTACCGCCAATGGTAGTATCTACCATTGTTGTAGACTGACCCATGCACACTGTATTGCTGCCCAGTATCGGGGAAATCGGATTAACAATCACAGTAGTTGCTGTGGAACAACCTGTACCCGTTGTATAGTTTACTAATACAGTTCCGGAAGAAACAGTAGTAAATAAACCTGTACTTGGGTCAACAGTTGCTATGGATGGAGTCGCGCTGCTCCATATACCACCTTTTACAGCATCAACCAGTGTTTCTGTATCACCCACACAAATGTTAGGCACACGCACTGAGATAGCTGCAGGAGGAGGCGAAACTATAGCAACTACAGATGTTTTACATGTTGTAGCTGTTGAAGTAAATACAATTGTGCTGGTACCAGCCGTTAAACCGCTAAGCACACCAGTAGATGTACCTATTGTGGCAACTAAAGGCGATGAGCTGCTCCAGGTACCAGCGCTTGTATTGGTAAGTACAGTAATATTACCAGCGCAAATATTGGGCGTACCACCAATTGGTGCTGGCAAAGAATTAATTGTGAGGACTTTAGTAGCAGTACATCCGGTAAGAGGTGCAGTATAAGTTACTGTTTGCGTACCTCCGTTAAGGCCGGTAACAATACCTGACGAACCAACACTTAATACTGTGCCCGAAGTGCCCCATGTACCGAGCGCAGGGCTACCGGATAATGAAACTGTAGATGATGCACATAAAGTAGAAGAACCTGTTGATGATATTGTAGGTAATGGGTTAACATTTACCACAGTAGTCACATAACAAGCTGAACCCAAAGAATAAGTAACTGTTGCAGGTCCTACAGATACGCCTGTTACACTGCCACCACCGGATAATGATATCCTGGCCGATGTAGTGCTCCAAGCGCCACCACCTGATGCGTCGCTTAAGTTAATTGTAGATCCTATACATACCTGGCTTGGTCCGCTTATTGGAACAGGAGTTGAACTCACCGTTACAAGATAATTGGTAGAACATCCCGTACCTAAGGTATAAGTCATAGTTGCAGTACCAGGAGCAGAACCGCCGGTAACAACACCTGTTGATGATGTTATAGTGGCTACACCTGGGCTACCGCTCACCCATGTACCTAACGGTATAGTAGGTGTTAATACAATAGTCTGCCCGGTACATACTGTTGGGCCGCCAGATATAGTAGCTACAGGATTTACCTTTATATTTTGGGTAGTAATACAACCACCTGGCATTGCGTATGTTATTGTCGCAGTACCTCCGGTATTACCTGTAATGTCACCACTTGCCGGGCCTGAGCTCACAACACTGGCTACCGAAGCATTGCTGCTCGACCAAGTACCGCCCGTAACACCATCAGTGTAGGTAGTTACCTGGTTCTGACAAATGGTAGCTGCACCGGTCAATGGTGTTGGCGACAAGTTAACACTTACAGTAGTTGTAACAATACATCCCAATGAATAAGTAATAGTAGAAGTACCCGATACACCAGGGCTTGCAGAAACAGTACCTGAAGTACCTACAGAAGCAATTGTAGTATTACTGCTGCTCCATATACCTCCAGGTGTGCCATCACTTAAAGACAATGTATTTCCGGCACATATAGCCCCGGCACCTGATATTACCGATGGTAATGGATTGACCGTCATAATCACATGTGCGATACAACCGGAACCAAGTGAATAGGTAACCGTTGTTGTTCCTGCAGTCATGCCGCCATAGAAGGTTCCTGAAGCATCAATCGATCCTACAGAAAGTGCGGTTGATGTACTACTCCATGTGCCGCCTGACGGAGCATCGGTAAGATTAACTGATGTGCCTTCACATAAAGATGTAGGGCCAACAATAGCTCCCGGTGATGAACTAACACAAATGGTAGTAGTTATCTGGCAACCTGTACCACTCAGTGTATATGTAATCGGAGTACAAGCTGTCGTAGTGCCGCCTGTCACAAGGCCGGTAGAAGCACCGATCGTAGCAACAGCAGGCAATGCACTTGTCCATGTGCCTGGGCCTGAAGCATCGCTCAGTAAAGCATTGGAACTATAACATACAGCTGTTGGGCCTGTTATTGGAGCAGGTAACGGATTAATTGTAACCGGCCCTGTTATAGAACATCCCGTTGATGAAAGCGTATAAGTTACAGTTGCCGTTCCTGCAACCAGTCCTGCTGAGAAAGTACCGGAACCTGAAACTGACGCAAGCGTGCTTGCAGAAGTCCATCCACCACCACCTGTAGCATCGGTTAAAGTTATTGAGGAATTTGCACATACTGCTGCTGTTCCGATTGCTGCAGGTAATGCATTAACCGTAACAATTGCAGATGTAGCGCAACCTGTAGCTGTCAGCTTATAAGATATAGTCGCAGTACCTGCAGAACCACCCGAAACAATGCCCGTTGAAGTTCCAATACCTGCAATTATCGCGCTGCTGGTACTCCATGTACCACCTGCTGTCAGATCGCTTAGATTAGTTGTAGCACCCTGGCATACAGATTTCACACCACCAATTGCAACCGGCAACGGATTCACGGTTACGTCTTTCGTAGCCGCACACCCGGTTGTTGACATTTTATAACTGATTGTAGCTGTGCCAGCCAAAAGACCGGAAACAGTCGTGCCTGATATAGTAGCCACAGTCGTATTACCGCTGCTCCATACGCCACCAAGAGTAGCATCACTTAAAATAGTAGAGCCGCCTACACACATACTTGCAGTACCGGTAATACCAGATGGTAACGGAAGCACCGTAACAGTAGCTGTTACTTTACAGGCTCCTCCAAGTGAATAAGTTACTGTACCCGTACCTACAGCCATACCTGTAATATTCCCTAAAATAATAGGATCGGCATAAAGTGTCGTGCTTCCGCTCGTCCATGACCCTCCGCCTATGGCATCTGTCATGGTAATCGTTGAGCCAAGGCATACACTTGCATTACCAATAGGTGCTGGAGCTGGGCTCACCAATACCGTTGTAGTAATATAGCAACCGGTAGTAAATATAGAATATGTTATGGTTGCAGAACCTACTGCATGACCGGTAACAGTACCGCTACTTGTAGGTACAGTGGCAACTGTTGTGTTACCCGAACCCCATATACCACCAGCGGTTGGATCGCTTAAATTTGTAGTTGCACCTATACATACGGTGGTAGCCCCGGTTATTGCTGCGGGTGCCGGGTTAACCGTTACCACAGAAGTTGCCTGGCAACCTGATGTCGATGTATAAGTGATTATTGATGTGCCTCCGCTTATACCTGTTACAGTGCCGGAAGTAAGTCCAATAGTAGCTATGGTCGTAAAACCGCTACTCCATGTACCACCACCTGACGGGTCAGACAGATTTGTTGTCAATCCGACACACACCCTTAGGTTTCCGGTAATACCCGGAACTGAATTTACACTTACAGTGGTCGTAGCGTAGCAGCCCGTAGCCATCATATATGTAATTGTTGCGGTACCCGCAGATATCCCTTTAATGACATTGGGTGAACCCGTGACCGTATCTGCAATAGATGGATTGGAACTACTCCATTTACCACCTGCAGTAGGATCGCTCAAACCTGTAGTACCTCCTATACATACAGACTTAGTCCCACCTATTAAAGAAGGATTAGGATTAACAGTAAATGTACCTGTTATTAAACAGCCTGTGGGTAATGTATATGTAATTACAGCCGAACCTAAAGCCATGCCGGTTACATTCCCTGTACCAGACCCAACTGAAACATTTGTATTGCTCGCGGACCATGTACCCCCTCCCACAGTGTCTGTAACGGTTGTAGTCTGCCCAAGGCACACATTCATGACACCTGATATAGGCTTAGGCAATGGATTAACACTTACTGTAAGTGTAGAATAGCAACTTAACCCGGCAACCGGTGGCATTGTGTAACTGATAATGGCAGTCGTAGGGCCAACACCAAATACAAGACCTCCAGTTGTTACTGTTGCAACGGTCGGATCACTCGTCGTCCATGAGCCACCCGATGTTCCATCACTCAATAATGACGTAGCACCTGTACACATTACGGGAGTGCCCGTAATTGCCGCAGGACTGGGTTGCACACTCACTGTCGATACAACATAACAACCAGAACCAATTGTATAAGTTATTGTGGTTGTGCCTGGCGTAGTGCCAATCACCGTACCACCAGTCCCAATTGTTGCTACGGTAGTATTACTACTGCTCCATACACCGGATGGTGAAAAGTCATTTAAAGTAGTACTGGTTCCATTACATATATTAGTTATACCGGTTATTGCTGCCGGTAGTGGTAATACTGTTACGGGTATTATTGCCCAGCAGGTAGTGCTCGTCTTGGTATATGTAATAATTGAAGTACCACCCGACATGCCTAAAACTGTACCTGTACCTCCTACAGTGGCTATCGTTGTAGTGCTGCTGCTCCAGGTGCCAGCCCCCGAACCATCAGATAATGACGCTGTAAAACCAACGCATAATACTGGTACGCCCGTTATTGCTGATGGCAATGGCTGCACCGTGACGGTGGTATATACCGGACATAGCCCGCTAAAAGAATATGTAATTGTGGCAGTACCTACAGAATTACCTGTTACAATGCCTGTACCTGCACCCACAGAGGCTATCGTAGTATTACTACTCGTCCAGCCTCCGCCACCGACGACATCACTTAACCCTGTAGTGAGGCCAAGGCACACGTTTTTATTCCCGGCTATAGCGCCGGGTATCGGATATACCGTGATGTTAATGGTATCTGTCTGCAAGCATCCGCCTGTATTATAGGTCGTTATATGATATGAGTTTAGACCCACAGGCGGCGTCGCAATCGTAGTATCACACGACGTACAACTTAATCCCGTCGGAGGCGACCAGCTATATGTCAGTGGAAGTATATCCGTAGCTCCGCCCCATATCCTTACACTTGCCCCATAACAAATAGACGTGTCATGTGCCTGGTGCGTGACCATGTTGGATGGCACCAATCTAGCATACAAAGTATCTTTACATCCATAACCCACATATGGCGTCAATATTACCGCATAGGTAGTCGTAGTCGTAGGTACCGAAATCGTTATTGTTTGAACCGAACCATAGGATGCAGTATATGTCAGGGAATCCGTCCATGTGTATGAGTTATATCCTGGTGGTGCCGTGACGACGGCCGTTCCTCCGGAACAGCCTACCGTCTCAATTTTAAATACACCACAGTTCATATCTATGTAACAATAACCCCAGTGCCCTCCTAACGTACACCCACCAACATTAAATCTTACAATTACGGTTTTTCCGCCCATGCCTGTGAGGTTAATACTGCCTGCCGTCCAAGGCTTATACCATACATCGGTAGTTCCATCACGGGTGAAGCCCGGAAGCGTTCCTGATGATACGAAACTAAATGTATTACATGGTATGGTTGTCCCTGTCGCAGAATCTGTAACAGATATGGTAAACCTGGGCTGCTGTGACGGCGAGTGGCCAGGGTTCTCAAACACAATAGCATACCGGTAAATCAGCGAATATGCAGTACCTGCGCCCGATGGCACATGCACATGATAATCCGCACCATCAGCATTATTATTGGGAGAATCTTTGCTCAATCTAAGCGAATACAAACCATCTCCAACAACCGGGAACCCTCCATATGGATCAGTAGTGGACGCACCTGTTACAATTTGATGCAAAGTAGGCGCAGC
>Ga0206839_1003_pt1 | contig 97468 bp, 81 predicted proteins | sample Alteio_BWOrgCont_27_FD_152883 | JGI IMG/M metagenome (GOLD analysis project Ga0206839, IMG submission 152883) | Enriched cells from forest soil in Barre Woods Harvard Forest LTER site, Petersham, Massachusetts, United States -... | ecosystem: Environmental > Terrestrial > Soil > Temperate forest >... | reverse complement strand
ACGACGTAAATAATCCGGCGAGTGCTTACCATAAATGCGCACTACCTGCCGAACCTGCGAAGGCTACTTTTTGGACAAAATTTATTTGTGCGATTGGCAGCTAGACGATTCTCAAAATCAGTCCTAAGTGTGTTTCTTGTCGATGATTCTTGTCGAATCATGGGCCCAGATAATACAATCTTTTCAGGCCGCTATATGCCCGATTCGTTGAACTTACCCCTTTACTCACGTAGTCCGATTACAATCGACTATTGGAATTTCCCTCAAGACCATAGCGTTCAAACGCCCCTCTTTAGTGAACTTTATGGTGTTTACTCGAAAGGGTTTCCGCACGGAGCGCGCCAGCCAAGTTTTTTTGACCGCATGTTCGCTCTTAACCGTAACCAGAGCGTGCAAAGTCAGTGGGGCCCCGCTTGTTATGAAATTGCCTATGCGCGTAGACAGGGGAAAATTGTCGGCACGGCTATGTATATAATTATTGTAGCCCCGCGCGGCGGTTGGCCTGACAGCCCCTATCATGCTGCTGTAGGCATCGACTACCGCTCGGTCTTGCCGGAAGCACGCGGCGGCGGCATAGCTGGTGGTTTTGAGACAAGGGCTATTACCAGAGCCGCGACTTGGCTTGAGCAGTCAGGACGCGTCCGTCGTGCGAATGAAGCACTCGTATTTCCCTTCAATGAAATGTCGCGACCATTGGCGATGCCATTGGGCGCTTTTGCTGACGATGTAAGGCTTGCAAAAATTAATCCTTTTGATCGCGTGAATACGTGGAATAAGGCTGGCCTGTTACGTGTTATACCTTCGCCATATATTCCCAACTATATCGAACCGCCATCAGTTGATGGTGACGAAGAATGTCATTATTACAGCTTCAACGTTAAAACAAATGGAGCACCAATCGGAGCCCGCACCATTGAAGATGTTGTTCTGCGATATGCCGCTTTACGCCGGATGGACGGCGCAGATCCGCGTCAGGATCCAGCTTTTAGATTAATGCTTGCTCAGCTACGACAAAAGAACAACCTTACACCTGTCGCCGACGCTCTAGACTTACACCCTTTTCGTGAATTCGCAGATGCGTTGTTGGGCTTGTATCCGCATGCTATACCGCCAGAAATAGCCCATTATAGTCTTGGTTCTCTTATTCATAGTGGATATGGCTCTGCTCATTAAAATTTTTACATCGGCACAATGACTTCTCCTGCGAATAGAAATTAAAGTCAGCCGGATCAAGGTGACAACGACCGTACCTAGCTTGCGAGCTTAGCCAGTAATTGAATTGCCCATGCGGCGCGTGTGTAATTGACTGGCTGAGGCGCACCTGCAGCATACGCTTCCAAGGTATTCCTTAGTCTAGGATTTCTACGAAGACCAGAATCTGTGTCTACAGATTGGACTAGCCTCTGAAAATTAGCATCCCAATCCGGATCAAAAGGAGCCAAGCCTTCATAGAATGCTTGCGGTTCTTGAGAACCTTTTGAGCCTACATGGCGCACTCTGGAGTTTGTGTCTGTCTGCATAAATCCAGCATTTGTGGAATTTGCCCCAGATCCTGTGGGTGTGATAAGACGTACAGCACTATCAGTCACTTGAGTCAACGACGGTTTGAACTTAATAATTCTGGTTAATAACCCGTTTGCTTTTAATAAGTATTTTCAATGTACAGTCGACACGGTGATTCTTGCGGGAATAATGGGTAATCGGGCATAATCTCGTGTGACCGCATCGTATAGCAATACTTAAGCGCGCTGATTAATTACCTAGTTTATTGTGCCAATGCCCTCAGCCCTGCTTTGACATATGCTTATAAGGCTTGTTACTAATGTAAATAATCAATCATGCCCTATTAGAAAGGCAAGTCATGAAGACCACATTTACTTTTCTCCTGGGTTTAACATTTGCTTTGACACTTGGCAGCGTCCTTACGCCAACCAACGCTGATGAAACGATCGTTAATGCGCCTGGTGTACAAATTTTTCACGGAGCTAACGGCACATCCGTCGTAACGCCGGGTGCACAAATAGAAACATCCCAGCCGAGCTCCCCTGTCATCGCGCCAACCGCTAACACTGCTATTGTAGACGGCATGGCCTCTCCGGCTACTTCAGCCTCTTATATCAGTGCTCAGTTAGCAGGAATGGATTTTAGCAACCAAAATCTTTCCGGCGCTGATTTTACTAATGCCACCCTAACCGGGGCAAACTTTAGAGGAGCAATCCTAACGGGGGCAAAATTTAACAACGCCACCCTATCAAATGTTGATTTTAGCAATGCCAACTTGACCAGCGCTCATATGATAAATGCAACTTTATCTGGCGCAAATCTGACCAATGCTGACCTATCAAGAGTTGATTTAACAAACGCCACACTCGATCACGCCCTTGCCATTAACACACGTTTCAACGGAGCAATTTTAAACAACGTGGATATGAGTGTGCTGGTCAGACAAGCTACCCAGCGCGCCGCCTTTGTTGACGCCGATGCCATTAGTTCGGCCTTGAAAATTGATCCTGCACACCCCACCATGCCCCACAAAATTGATTTAACTATTAATTTTGATTTTAATTCGGACAAACTGACTACGGATGGCGCCAAGCAAGTCCACGAAATCGCCAACGCCCTTAAAGACGCCGATTTGCAAAAGTCCCGCATTCTCGTTGAAGGACACACCGACAGCATCGGCAGTGATTCCTACAATCAGGCGTTGTCTTATCGGCGTGCCATGTGCGTTCTTCGCACTCTTATAGAAGAATACAAAATCCCTGCCACCCAACTCTCAGCTAAAGGTTTTGGCAAGACAGAACCCATCGCTAGCAATGAAAATGATCTTGGCCGCGCCATGAACCGACGGGTAACTTTAGTAAACGTAGGCAGTTAAGGCGCTTGATGAGTTTGTTCTAGTGAGGTTGTCTTTATAAAAGAAGCGTAGCACACCATTAAATTCTCTATAAACATTACACTGTAATATTTTCTGTAGTAAACATTGGAAGATATGTGAGATTTGTAATCGACTTTACAGCTATTTGTAATTGTGCAGCGCGGGGAACTTGGTTTATAAAAATGGATCGTCATTTAGAACCTGAATATGGGCTTTTGCACCGGTCTCTTGCCTCTTTTATCACGCCCGCAACGAGCCTTGACATTCGATCAGAAAATTTCAGAACATGGCGGTCTTGATGGCATCCGGCATCGCAAACCAATTGAGTCTGCCTTAGCCAGGCCGAAAAATCTCTACCTCTGTAGCAAACCTAAGGCAAGCATTGCTGTGCTAGTTGCGTCTTACACCTATGGCCTGACACTCAATCACCCCTTTGTTGATGGCAATAAACGCACGGCTTTCACGGTGTGCCGGCTGTTTCTAAAACTGAATGGTCTTGATCTGAATGCAAATCAGACTGAAAAGTATAAAATTTTTATGAAACTAGCTTAGGCAAGCTAACAGTAAAACAGCTTGCACACTGGCTATCCACTCATCTTTCCAGTTAGCCCCTCTTAGCCAAAATCAAACAAGTTATTCGGGCGTAAGGGCTGGTTTCTTTCTGAAATATTTTCAGCCTGGGCCTATTTTTAAAGGATTCCCTGGTTCCCCCCAAATTCTAGGAAGGGGAGCGCCCTTCAGAGGGGCATGTGCACGCATCTCCGCATCATTGATGATAGAAGCCATCATTTGTTCATCGACGTCATGACCAACTTCGGGAGCCAATACAATATTAGTACCCGGAACCAAGTAATTTCTTCTGCCGCCATACACGTAGTATTTGTATGTATGGCCGCCGTACTCCCAACTCTGAATTTTTCTATCACCATTTCCCTCGGGTTGCATCAGCTCTTTTCTATCGCTGTGCGGCTGGTTAAGCAGAGGCACTGCGACAACCGGATAGTCATGTCCCTTCAAGTAAGCACTTATGTTTGCCATAGCAGCCACCTGATCAAAATCATCGAGACGCTCTGCTGCACCAGCAACGATGGCATGCATTCTTTCTCTGACGCCATCATTTGAATTAATTGCCAAGACGGTTGTCGTGCCTGGCACTCTGAAATAATCCGACCCATCGGGGTGGTTAAGAAGGGGATAAATGTTACTTTTATTAGCCATCCAGAATTGGAAGGCAGCGTCATGAGGTTGTACGGAATGGGTCATAACAATAACAGAATAATCCTCGGCAATATCCATCAAATATTGTGTTAATGTACTCCATTGAGCTTGCTCTGCACCAGGCAGGAGAGCCGTATGCGAATTACCAGCATCAATGGAGGCCGGCATCTGAGTGATGTCATCTGGCGCCGGTATCTTAATGCCACTTTGATCGGCAGTTATTGACCGGCTAGGTGTTGCCTCCTCGGTAATAGATATTCCGTATCCACCATTATCACCCATAACACCATCATTGGCTCGATATCCCCCATGGAAATCATGTGTATAATCGGAGGGGTGTGCAAAGATAATATTGCGCGCTCGAATTGCGAAAAAAACAGGGTATGAATCTTCTTTGTTTCCTACATTGCCGACTGTCGTCGCAACCACGGTTGTGCTTAGTCTAAAGCCGACAATGTCGAGTTCACCCGGACTGAACGGTGTAGCCGTATGGTGTGTAGCAAGGAAAACATCGCCTGGTTGATGTGTGTTGACTTGCAGTTGCTCGCAGTCTGCAGGAAGAACAACCAAACCACCATCATGCAGCTCGTCATCACCTGACAACGACTTTCCATCTGCGACTTTAAATCGAACGGGAATAGGGTCGGCATACATCTTCCATCCACCGCACCAAACAAGAAATTTAGCTTTGCTGGGATTGTCGCTAAAGATGATGTTTAGTTCCCCCACATTCATTGCTTGAGGGTCATGTTCTGCGGCCATCAATGGCATTGCTTGCGCAAACTGTAAAGGTAAAGCAGCAAGCGCAGCCAGTCTAAAGCGCTTCAACATCAAATATCTTTCCTATCAAAAAATCAACTCTAGCAATTGATCCTACTATCTATATGCGCAACTAAAGAGAGAAATTTATTCGCGTTTTGTTAACTTTACAGAACAGCCAAAAACCTTTTGTTTTCACACGAGAATTGTCCAGCCAATTTTTGGTATGTCATCTATCGAATATTCAAATTATGCAGCTAAGGCGCAAATAACTTAAAGTTTAATTTTTCCGCGCTGAATTCTTAAAAGCGGAAAAAACTTGGTTGATTTTAACCTTCCTCACCCATTACCCAGTTTCGTCGTTTCCGGCCCGCCATTAGATTTAAGTGGTAAGATAAAATGTCTATGAGTGAGATCTATCAAATTTTCTGCAAGCAATGCATGATGATAAAATGATTGAGTTGCAAAACCATTCCAGAAAAAGACGTAAATCAGACGCACGAGATTTCAGGTAATTTCCGATAACGTGGAGGAATCACTCGAATTGGACGACTTACAGCGACAGATAACACGTCATCGTGCTCTGGCGACCAATCACACGGTCTGACACCAATACCCAAATCTTTAGCAGACCTTACAATTGCTGCATGCTCATGAAGCAACCAGAAACACCCCTCCACTCTCTGTCTGAATTTATATATCTGCTCAGCTTCGACAATTACACTTGGCATGGGTGTTTGTAGAAAATCCTGTATTTCTTTGACCTTACTGCGTTCTTTTCTTGCGACATAGTCTGCATGACTATTCCGTACAAGTTCTTCGTAGCATTCTGGCCTATTGTTTATATAAGCCGCATACGCAAAATTAAATCTGTCCGCAATCGGTGGACACCCGTGATTCACGGCAGCGCCAAATATACCGATTGTATCATCTGAAATAGCATCGATATTATTGAATACGGCATCTGTACTCCACAGATTATTGTTTCTCATTCCATCCAGTAAACGCAATTCCCCGGGATGAAGAACGTCAGAAAGCGCTATTACACTTTCTCTCAACCTTTCATTAATCGACCAATAATAAGAAGATGCAATAGATCGCATATTTCTGCTTAAGGCAATTTGCTGAGCCTTAGCCGGATCAATTGGCTCTATAGGATGAATAGCAAATGGATTTTCGTATGGGTCTGCGACCGGCAATATACCTTCTTCCCACTTCCCGTAAACCACAGCGACGCGATTTAGAGCTGTAATGATATGGTTTTCGTGTTGAGTATTAAGTCCTTCAGTTTCAAGTTTTTGCTCGAGTAGTTTGTCTTTTTTCTCGATAATATAAAGCAAATCCAACTGCATATCTTGTAGCTGAAAATACACATCTTTTAGGTTCGTCAAAGCCTCCTGACCTTCTCTCTCAAGGATGTATTGTGTGCGCGTATCCCATAGCCTTCTAATCATTTCAGATTGTTGTTGGGTTAGTCGAGGCAATAAGCCGCCTGAATTGCGATGGAACGCATAGCGTCCTGAATAATCGGTATGCCTTTCCATAGCGACACGTGTTTCTTCACATAAGCAGCGCGTAATCAGATCACAATAAGCGGCGTAGCTATGGGTTGATTGATCGGTTTCATCGATCCAATCTCTCGGGTACGCCTCAGTGGGATTTGGGCTAAACATATGAAAAGCGCGAAGAAAATTGGCATGGCGACGCGTCAGAATGGTTTCCATCCGCCGATCCCAAAGCTGCATACACAAATCAATTTCTTCATCCGTCAAGGTAGGAAATGCAGATCCTGAATGACGCCGCACCATATCCGTGGCATTGCGCCAGATTGATACACTCATTCCTTGTTTTGCAGAGCGTAAATCCGCCGAAGAGGCTGCTGATTTTTCCGCAGTTAGTGTCTCTGGAGTTGACCCCTTCAATGGGCCTATATAAACGGACGGCCTGCCCACCACAGAAAATTTTTCGAGCGCTTTCTGACGATCCATGTTTGGGGAACCATAGAGGTTTGCTGGTTCTAGGCAACGCCCTATAAATTCAACATAGGCGTAATAGCTGTAAGATGGCTGGTGGCCATTTGAACGTGTACCCTCAATCCTCCAGTCGTCCGGGGAATCAAGCTCTGGGTCATCACTAAATTGCGCAAGCGCACTCAAAAAAGCATGATGGGCAGCATCCACTTCTGCGTCCGTCCATATTTCCAGTCCTTTTCTGTATGTCCACGCTACACCATAGTTTGGATTGCCATCTTCTGCCCCTGTGTAGCCCTTAGGGCGGTAATAAGTACTGGCTTCTCTAGAGGGGATGGCGATTGACATAAATATAATTTTTCCGTTTAAAAATTTAATTCTACTGTTATGCGTCGATGTGTTACAGCCGCAGGGAGTTCGGGGGTTTTTCCTAAATCCAATGCAGCTCCTGGCAATTCGTCAACAGCTAACTGGTTCAACTTGACCTCCCCTGATGTCAGAAGTCCTTTTTGTTCCATTGCTGGAAGAACACTATCTTTGAATAAAGTGCAGCAGATCGATAATTCATTATGGGATAATTTGCCTGTCATACACATTATAGTGAAAGTTACCGGCAGTATTCTGAGTATGCTTTGAAAGTCAACATCTCCAACATATTGTTCAAGCCGGCCACTTAAGGGATTTGCTCGTTCTGATCCAAATGAATCCCGGATGACTTTAACATTTTGAGCAAAAACACCATGGGTCTCACGAGCTCCATCGCCAGGCACAAATACCAGCATGCCTTTTGTATTGCGGTGTAAGTCAGATTTTGAAATGCTGATTGCAAAACAAATGGAGTCATAAAATGCATCCGAAAAACGGAATGTTATGATGGACTTTAAATCATCGCGCATAATTTATCTCTTTAAAACTGTTAGCTTGATATAATTCTTCTGGTCATTATGTCTAGAAATGAATTGCTTTCATATCTCATTAACCATGATTTTCATTGACAAAATTGTCATTATGCAAAGTTTGTGCGTGATTGTTTAGTTATCTCTATTCTTTATCATAAAATGACGGTTTTCTAAGTGATATTATATAAGAAATATTACGGTGTAATATTTTGTGTAACACACGATGGAAAATCGTTTGAGATCTGTAAACGGCTTTGCAAACTAATATATTGCATGTGCCATAATTGACTTTTCTCTGAAGGCAAAGGTCGGAAGTTCGAATCTTCTCGGGTCCACCTTTCTTTTCATATAGAATCTAAAAAGCATATTAAACATGGGATGGAGTGGCTCATCCATGCCGGATTTTGAGGCGGCCCTCAAGGGTTCGAAATCACTCGTCCGTCGAAGCTTTGGCGTAGACTGAGACGCCATCCAGAAAGGCCTTGCCTTTACGCTACGCGCGACTATGGTTCTGCAGGTTCTTACCAAGGTGGCGGAAATGTGTTGGAGCGGCGAAGCATCGGCGACATTAGCTACGGCCGGTTTCGCAGGTACGGCCTGGGCATTCTATAAAAAAGAACCCACGTCTTTATGGATAGCGCTCGGTTATTTTTCACTGATGGAGGCGCTGCAGGCCTTCACCTATACCGTCATAAATCAATGCGACAATCCCGCCAACCAGATCGCGACGTTGTTGGGCTATCTGCATATCACCTTCCAGCCATTTTTCGTCAACGCTGTTTCGATGTATTTCATTCCGGCGGCAGTGCGGCGCAAGATTTCACCAACTGTCTATGTGCTCTGTTTTATTTCCGCAATCTTTATGCTTATCCAGCTTTATCCTTTCGCCTGGGCGGGCCACTGTGGCCCCATGCGGCCCTTGTGCGGCGATAAACTCTGTTCGATACGCGGCAACTGGCACATCGCGTGGCTCGTTCCCACCAACGGCATTTGCAACAATCTGACGGGATCTGCCATTCCGTGGCTCGATAAAGCCTGGCTGATGGTAACGCGCGGGTTCCCCACCTATGTATTCGCTGTGTTCGCACTGCCCCTTCTTTACGGATCGTGGCGCATGACGCTCTATCATCTTCTCTTGGGGCCCTTGCTTGCCTTGAGACTCACCCACCATAACACTAACGAATGGCCTGCCGTTTGGTGCTTGCTTTCCATAGGATTGCTGTTGATCGTGATCGATACGCCCGTTCGCCGCCTTCTGTATGTGAAAAAATGGATATTATGGCCCGCCAGTTTTCGCGAACCGCCTGTTTTAAAATCGCCCAGTAGAATTGACAAACATCATTGATGCTGGGTTAAGCTTGCAAGCCCAGGAAGTTTAAAATGCGAAGATTTGTTTTGTACGGGGTGCTGATATTTTTTATCATAAATGAATGTGTTCAGTCCGCAAATGCTTCTACAGTTAAGTGCAAACAAGAAGCTGAATCTGTTGCTATAGTAGAGTCCAAGAAAAAAGGTAATTTGCCCAACGAACTTCTATCGGTAGCCCATCCCACGGAGATGGATGGCGATGATGATGTTGTCTATATTGGCGCAAGGGCTTATTACAATTATTTTAAATTAAAATTCGATCCTCAATGCCGGTTAATTGAAATTGAGGATGTTGAATACCCTGGTTGAGCTTTTAATTTACATTAAACCTGATGGTCTGTCGGCGCCGAGACTTATCATCCTTGGCCCGCCAGTGCTTTCTTGAAAATGTTTATATAAAAACTGCCGTGCAGCCCTCATGCATAGGACCACCGCAAGGGTCACTTTAGTTTACGTCTAATAAAACCACATCATTTTCTTACACAGCTTCTGGTAATGAAGGGAAGCTCTAATGGTTAGGGCATAGCTCTATCGCTAAAATGCTAAAATGGTGGGCCCCATGGTTAAGTCAGCTGTATCGAAAATTTATCTCATCCTTATGCTCGCACCCATTTTCACAGCGTGCGATGCGCCCCGTTATGTCGACAGTAATGGCGTCAGATATTACGACGCGAATGAAGTGTCGACCGACACCCTACCAAGCGGCCCCTACACCAAAAATGGTCAATATATCATCAACCCAGAAGATGCCACCAATACTCGTGATAATCGCGGCAATCGCCCGCAGGGTTATGGTCATGATGTAAACGAAGATTATACCGCGACGTATCAGCCGGACACGATCATCTATGGAGACGGCAGGATAGTCTACCCGGATAGTAGGACTGTTTACCCGGCGAACCAGACTACCACCACGACCACGACAACCACAATTGAGACGCAATAAGCGGATTTAAATTCGTGCCTCTATTATCGTCGCCCGATATTGAACTTCTTACAACACCGAATTTCATTGGTATTAGCTATACTTTTAGCTATTCGGCTTAATCTAATTTTTCTTGTCGTTTTGTACATAAATGAATTGTTTTTACCTCTCACTCATCATGAGCTTCATTGGCTGCATTCTCCTTTAACTAACTTCGTGTGTAATAATTTAACCGGAAATATCCGGCGTTAACCAAGTAACGATTGGCGTTCACTTGCTTTTTTCGCTGTGTCTGACAGTGATCAGATTAGGGCTTGAACCATCAATATTTGGGTATTACGGTTCATGCTCTTGCAATGAATTTCCAACATCCGAGAACAAATAATACCGGTGATTTCGAGGGGAGATATTATTTATGCTTAATGAAATTATCACACGTGGTGACACAAGATACATCGAAGTTTCCGGGGGTTATGTTGCCCTCGATTATTATGAAGGTTTTAACGCAGCGGTTTTGGGTCCGAACGGCATCAGTTCTGAACAGTGGTGGCAGCAGACACTTGAGGCTGTTAAAGGACACACTCCCCAGGTTCTGTCTGCTCTCAAAGAGCGCGATAGACTACATGGCGAGATCAACCAATGGTATATTGCCAATCCATCTCCAACGGCAGATTCTCCAGAATATCCAGCCTATTTCAAAAGATATAAGGCCTTCCTTTCAGAAATCGGATATCTGAAAGATGAGGTAGAAGATTTCACAGTTGAGACAGAAGGCGTTGATCCTGAAATCGCTACACAAGCTGGCGCCCAACTTGTCGTACCGCTAAAAATTGCCCGCTATGCCTTGAATGCAGTGAATGCAAGGTGGGGCAGTCTTTACGATGCGCTCTACGGCTCGGACATGATCCCGGAAACAGGGAAAACGCGAGCCTGGAGAAATGGATACAATCCTAACCGCGGTCGTGCAGTTATTGATTTTGCTAAAACATTTCTTGATGAAATCGTCCCATTTGAAGGCGCCTCACACAAAGACGTTGTACAATATAAACTCGAAGATGGTGAAGGCGAAGAAAAAGCTCTCGTCGCTCGGCTACCCGGTGGCCGTACAGTCAAGCTAAAGGTCGCCGCCCAATTCGTTGGTTACAATGTAGATAATGATGGCGAGCTATCGAGCATCGTTCTTTTGCATAACGGATCGCATCTTGAGATCAAGATCAATCGTAAGGATAAAATCGGAAGTGACGATCTAGCCGGTGTGTGCGGCATCGATTTAGAGGCGGCAGATACTGTTATTCTGGACGGCGAAGATTCGGTTGAGGCTTCTAGTCCACAAGCCAAGCTTTTGGTTCATAAAAACCTTGCGGGCATTCTTGACGGCACTTTGACGACCGAAGTTACAAAAGGCGGGAAGAGCTTTGTCCGAGGCCTAAACCCTGACCGTAGCTATGTCCGCGCCAATGGCGGTACTCTCACACTGCCTGGCCGCGCCAGAATTCTGATACGCAATGTCGGCCTTCATCTTTTTACCAATACTGTTTTAGATGAAAACTTCCAACCTGTTCCCGAAGGTGTGTTCGATATTTATGCCGCCGGACAGATTGCAGCTAATAACCTCAACAGCGATTCAAAATTCCGTAATAGCGCAGAATCTATCTATTTCGTGCAGCCCAAGATACAAGGCGATGATGAGGCCGGACTTATTGGAGAAATTGTATCATCTTCAGAACGGCAGGCAGGTATCTCGGAACGGGCGGGGGGCGAAAAGAGATATGCGATCAAGATAGGCTTGATGGACGAAGAGCGTCGTACCACTCTCATGCTCAAGAATTGCATAAGTGCTTTGCGCAATCGCATTTTCTTTATCAACACAGGTTTTCTCGACCGTACAGGCAGTGAAATTTTCACGGCCATGAGAGCCGGCGTTTTTCTGCCTAAAGCGGAGATTAAAACGGCTCCATGGCTTAAGGCCTATGAATGGTGGAGCGTGGCCACAGGTATTATCTGCGGCTTACCTGGTCGCGCACAGATCGGCAAGGGCATGTGGGATGCCCCCAACCGCATGCGGGAAATGTACAAAATGAAGCGTGGCCATACCCAGTCGGGCGCCACGACAGCATGGGTTCCTTCACCAACGGCTGCAACCATATTTAGCATGATGTGGCATTTGGATGATGCTTTCGCCATTCAGGCAAAGCTTGCGCCACAAGCATATTCTGCTGATCGAGAAGCTGTACGCGATCAAATTATGGAAGTGCCGCTGGTCAACCCGGCAAATCTCACGGCGGACAAAAACAGGCAAGAACTCGACAGCAATATCCAGAGTATGCTGGGCTATGTGGTGCGGTGGATCGATCAGGGTATTGGTTGTTCGACGGTCCCGGATATAAACGATGTCGGCCGCATGGAAGATTTGGCCACGTTACGTATTTCAAGAAACAAAATTAATAATTTGCTGCGGCATGGCGTTGTATCGAAGGAGGAAGTGCTCGACAGTATTCGTCGCATGACGGCTAAGGTTGACAAACAAAATGTCGGCCATGCTGCCATGTTGGTATGGCGAGCCGCTTCACTAGAGGTTGGTTCCAGAAAACTAGGCGAACGATTACAAAGGACTTTCCAACGGCTTTGGGAAAGAACAGCTCGTGATGTGTATTATCGACCAATGTCTAGCAACTTGGAGGGCAATTTTGCAGTACTTGCGGTGCGCGATCTCTTATTTGAAGAAGAGGCAAACAAGCACATTTTCAACTCACAGATGGCAGAAAGTCCAGATAGATTCTTTGCAACCTCAGCCTATGATTATACCGAGGGCGTTCTTCGCCATTGGCGCGGTGTGGCCGAAAGGGCTTATGGTGGTGATAGACCACCGCTCGCTCTAAGTGCGCGATTGGCACTCGATCGGCACCAACCCGCCTAAATTCGTATGGAGTGTGTTATGCTCTTAGATAGCACGCCAAGAAAGCAATGCGGCTTGTCTTTCATAACACTTGGTAACAAGTGATCGCCTTAATTATGGGCGGCGACAAGCTATAGCCGAACTAAAGTAATCAGAACCATTCGTAATCGCACTCTGGCGCGTGACATGTGGTTGAACAGGAAGTCAGTGATGTCGCGGCAATAATCATGAGCAAGATGAGCAGAAAAATGGTGTATCTGGTTTTCATTCTCGAGCTTTCAATAAACAATAAACTACGCTGGACATAATTTATAATTTAGCTAATGAGCGGTCAATCTTCGTTCCGAGGGTTCGACAATCCAGGTTAATTATGTTTAGTCGGCAGTTAAATTAAGGATATTTAAGAGTTTGCAAAATTGCCTGCATTGAGAACAAGCGAGGTAATGCTATCGCACTGCAGCGTGAAGCCTTTTTCGTCCCCCTGATCAAGCTTAATTGATATTAACCTTGATCGCCCGTTACCTAATAACGCCGTCTACCTCTCTGTTCTTTTTTTGGCGTTTCTCTCTCACGCTGACGAATTCGGATATACCCGCGCCACAACTTTAGGCAGTTGCAGATGAGTAAAGCGGGCTCAGTAACTGTCAAATTAAGTTTTTGCTAAGCAATCCAAGAAATAATGGTCGCATTAATGAAAAAATAGACAGAATTTATAAAATATAAAAGTGCAAGAGGCCCACTATTTCGGGATCTAGGATGAATGATCAATTTCCATTTCATGACCAACTGACACCAAGCAGCCCTACAGATACTTATTCTAAACGGGACATTGAACTGGCGTGGAAAAATGAGCAGCTTAAAATACATTTAGCCCAGGCACTCCATGATTTACATGCAATGAAAACAGCGATGTCAGCTTTGGAGCGGGAGCTTGAGGCGGCGCACAAAGATGGTAAACTAGATGCGTTAACAGGCTTATATAATCGCAGATATTTTGAAGATGAAATTGAAAAAATACACGCAGAATCTGAACGCAGTGTAGGCTATGCCCTTATTATCGTCGATCTTGATCACTTCAAAGAAATCAACGACACCTACGGCCACGCTCATGGCGATGACGTATTAAAGAAGATCGGCAAAACGCTGAAAGTATGCCGCCGCCGAGAAGATCGAATTGTCCGTTGGGGCGGTGATGAGTTCGTCATTATATTGCCACGCTGCAAAAGCCTAGAGCAAGCCGCCACCATTGCAGAAAGAATGCGCGCTAATATTGAAGACAGCGAGTGTGTGCTCGTTTCGGGACATAAAATTAAAATTACAGCAAGTATTGGGGTCGCACATGCTCCTCCTTTGAGCGCCGAAGAAAGCAAAAAAACAAACTTGCGTGATCGAGCCCAGGCTGTGTTTGAGCATGCTGATCTCGCCGTCTATGCAGCTAAGGGTAGAGCTTCGCATGAATACACCAACTATCTCTCCTAATAAAAATCTTGCGTGATCGAGCCCAGGCTGTGTTTGAGCATGCTGATCTCGCCGTCTATGCAGCTAAGGGTAGAGCTTCGCATGAATACACCAACTATCTCTCCTAATAAAAATCTTGCGTGATCGAGCCCAGGCTGTGTTTGAGCATGCTGATCTCGCCGTCTATGCAGCTAAGGGTAGAGCTTCGCATGAATACACCAACTATCTCTCCTAATAAAAATAGAGAGCGTGGAAACAGGAATAGAGTAGCCGTTTGGTATGAAGGCACAATAGCCGTGATACCTTCCGGCTATCGGTGCAATACTTCGCAAAATACTTATCCAAGCGTCTATCCTGCGCCACAAATCTCCCGTGTTCAGACCCGCCAGACGCCCTAGTGCCGTTATAAATTCTTTCAAGATCGAATTAAGCTCTTGGAATAAGCTGAGTGCTCGAAATAGCAACCTTGGAATACTGCCTCCTGAAGCGCCAAGTTCTGATGGGTGAGAAGTCTCGAGGATCCTTGAGCTTGATGGCCCGAATCGTCGTAATAAACCTCCCCCAAACGGACCCTACAAGATAGCGCCGCCAAAGCCGTGTTCGAGTCAAATTGGGCTATAAATCTTTATTTTAGCTCGATATTTTTTCCGTTTATTACCAAAAAATAGCTTCCATATTACTAAACAACATAAACTTTAATTAAAAACTTATTAACTGATATTGGTATTAAATAACAATTAGAACAGCCATTACAATTAACGATTGTTTGAGTTAAGCCACGTAAAAGCAATGGTTGGAGGCAACGTAATGCTTTTCTTCGGCAAAAAGGACCCAGAACAAGCCGAGCCGAAACCGCGCTCGACGCTTGGTATGCTTTTCAACCCAGAAATTGGCTCAAGCGTCCGCCCGCTTGGCGAAGCCCTGGGTATGTTTGTCCAAATCATAGCCATGATTTTTGCCGCTAACGGTTTGTTTCCACGCAATCACCCAGTATTGTTGACCGGTAAGGGCCAGCTTTCTTTGTCAGAAGTGATCGGCACCGCCTGGCGAGGTCTTTCATTTACGTATGAAGGCGCGCCACGCGTCATTCTATTTTTCGCTGTTATAGGCTGCCTCGTATTCTCAGCACTCGCTGTCGCAACATTTGTCCTCATGCTTTTTGTCGGCAAAGCCCACGCCCAGGTCCAAGCACCTGTGACCAATGGCTGCGGCTCTACCATGTTCGATCCATGTAACGCGACAACGGATATTGCCCAAAACTGGATCAATTACATTTTCTTCGGCCAACCGATGAATAACTACACCTCGCAAAGTGGTTCGGCTATTTCACAACCAACAAACATCCAAGGAGCGCTACAATCTGTATTTGCTTTTTACAGCAATGCGATGCTGGTATGTGCGGCGCTAATCGTCCTCTACCATCTTGTACATATCGTTGTTGGAACCGCCCATCACGGCGAGGTAATGGGCAAACATCATGATAAAATTTGGGCGCCTCTGCGCTTGGTATTTGCCATTGGCCTTTTGGTACCGATTGCCTCGACCACAGGAACGGGAACCAGTCAAATTACTCTTGGATTAAACACGGGCCAGTACATCATTATCAAGATTGCCGAATGGGGTTCTGGCATGGCAGATCAAGCGTGGTCGATTTTTGTCACTAGGTTGGCGCAAGAACAAAATACCTATGTACCCCCGCCTTCGCCTTATACACGCGATATTGTTGAATCCATCGTACTGATGGATGCCTGTATGCATGCCTTTAATTCACTTCTCACGCAGACAGCTCCTGGTGGTACTCCAAATACAGGCGAGAAGGTCACGCTCAAACCAGCAGTTCCGATTGCCGGCGGCACAGCAAATAAGTACGTCTATGGCAACAGTAACGCAGATAATCTCGAAATTTGTGGCTCATATACGATACCCATCGCACCCCCCAACGCAAGCCAAACGACAACCTCGATTATCAATACCTATACATCGGCCATTGGAGCTATACAAAGTGGGGATACTTCTGTTGTCCAGAACATCGAGTATTTTTATCCCGATCAGTCTTGTAATCCGCCTGGCGGTGCTAACGGCCAGGCTCCGGCAGGCTGCACAATTTCTCCCGGATCTACACTTCCTTACACCACAGCCTTCGAAACATTGGTAACCAATTTTCAAACCAGTTTGAATACTGGCGTAAGTACAGCTACGAACAACATGAACCAGTCGCTTAATGACATTGCGACTGAATGGGCGGGACAGGGATGGATCACGGCTGGTGCTTGGTTCAATACAATTGCTGCAACCCAGACGGGCCTATCCAGCGCTGTTCAGGACGGCGCACCGACTATGCATCTACCTTTTATATCGGATTCTAACAGCGCACAGACCTCACCAGCGCTTCGCGCCATTAGTATATACCCTAAGGTAAATGCAGCGCTTTATAATTTCAGAGTTTGGCTACGTCGCGGCAACCAAGCCGGTAGCGCGCAAACGCAGGCCAGCGCCACCTCAACCCAACAAATGGCTGATGCCGGCGCAGATTTTAGTCGTGATAGTGGCGGCGAAGGAAACCATATGCTCGATAAGCTGTTTGCTCTTATCGACTGGGTTGCGTCTATGAACGGCGTATGGAACACAAATATACAAAATGGGTCATCGACAGTTAACGTCGGAAGCACGTCTCTGCCAACGCCCAATTTAGACAGTTTGCCCAACCAAGCAGGAACCTTCTCACTTGGCGTTCAATTTACCAGCGCTAATCCTTTGGCTGAAATGGCTCAGTTTGGCCACGCCAATATCAATACAGCCTACGTCCTCTATGACTGGTTGATATTGGCCGAGCTCGGCGCCGGTGTTGGTAAGGATGCACAAGGAGCACTTAACTTTATACCCATACCTCGATTTGCGTCTGGTCTGATGGGTTTTGCAACGAGTAAAGGTGGAGAAGTTGCAGGAGCTATCGGTGGTCTTTTGGGTGTGCTCGTTCTCGTGTTTTTTGCGGCAGGTTTTATGATGGCTTTCCTTTTGCCGCTGATACCTTTTGGTCGTTTCTTTTTTACCAGCCTGACATGGATCGTGATGTTGCTTGAGGCCGTAGTCTGCGCGCCTCTTATAGCGCTAGCGCACCTCAACCCTGAAGGCGAAGGTTTGCCGGGCCCCCAAGCTCGTAAGACATATTTCTTGATCTTCAATATCTTTTTGCGTCCCACCTTGATGATCTTTGGTCTGATTTGCGGACTTCTGGTTTTCTTTGTCGCCGTCAGCGCCATGAACCAACTTTACGGCATCGCTGTGGTGGGTACGGGTGGCATGTCCCATGGCCATTTAACGCTTTCGCGCCTTACCTATAGCATCGTCTATGTCGTGATCCTCTACGCCTGCGCGAACTCATGCTTTAAGCTGATCCAGGTATTCCCAGACAATGCCATGAAATGGATCGGCTCTGAGGCTGTGCCGGGAACGCCTATGGGCGATGTCGAGCATATCAACCAAGCTCTCAGTCTCGTAACAACATATGGCGAGCAGCAATTGATCCAGCAGACCAGTGGCGCCGCAAGACAGGCTGGTGGTGCCGTAGGTGCAGCCTTACTTCCTGGTGCCCTACCATCACAAGAACAAACAGATATCAAAGGCAATCTGGAAAAATTGGCAAAGCCCTTACCCCATCCGCCAGGGCCACGATAAGTGCCCCCTCAAGCGATCCAAGTATTATTCATCTGCTAGAAAGTCTACATTTGTCCAGAACTGCACTTATGGATTCTTGTTCGTTTGATTACCCGCATGAAACGCCTTGCCCCATAGAATATGATCTTGCCAAAGCCCGTTAATCTGCAAATAGGCTTTGGCATAGCCCTCTTGCTCAAAGCCAAGGCGCTGAAGCAAGTGTTTGCTCGGCTCATTATGAGGCAGACAACTAGCTTCAAGGCGATGGAGCCGTAGGGTTTCAAAGGCTAAACCACAAATTAGTTGCACAGCCTCAGTCATATAACCTTGTCCTGCGAAAGGTTTCCCAATCCAGTATCCAAGCGTAGCTTTTTGAGCAATTCCGCGTTGTACATCGTTCAAAGCAATGCCGCCTAGGAGCGTTGCTTCATGCGTAAAAATAAAAAATGTGTAGGCTTTGCCACGCCGCCATTCGCTTCCATGCCGGCGCAACACGCCTGTGAAATGGCCATAGGATAAGCTGTTGGGCGGCCAAGTTGGCTCCCAGGGCACCAGAAAATCACGACTGCTGTCGCGCAACGCACGCCAGTGCCGCCAGTCGGATGGAGTTCCCATGCGCAAGACAATACGCGGACCCAAGAGCTTGGTATCTAAAGGCAGCTTTGGGTAACGCGGATTTAGATAAAAAAGGGAAGTAAGAAAATGCATAAAGCTTAGACTACTTTAGCCGCCGCACAATTTTGCGGTAATCTTCAAGATTATCCAAAGGCCCCAAAGCAGTCAGAATGGGACTGCGCGATAATAGTTTTTGAGCCACCAATTCAACATCTTTTTTCGTCACATTCATAACCTGGCGCACAATATCATCAATGGGAATGGACCTACCATAGTTAAGCAACTGATGGCCGAGTACTTCCGCACGTCGCATCATGCTCTCTTGGCCCATCAGCAAATCGGCGCGTGCCTGAGCCTTAGCAAGATCAAGCTCCGCCGGGGTGACATTATGCCTGACATCCCGCAACTCATTACAAACGACAGGGATCAGCTCCTTGACACGTTCAGGATCGGTTCCAGCATAGATGCCAAAGATACCCGTATCGCTCATCGCCATGTGGCTGGCACTAATGGTATAAACCAAGCCGCGCTTTTCACGTACTTTCTGAAATAGCCGCGAGGATGAACTTCCGCCCAAGAGAATGGATAAAATTTGAACCGGGTAAATGGCTTTGGCATGAAGCCCAGGGCCAGGAAAACCAAGGATCAGGTGCAACTGTTCGATATCTTTCGCGACCCTTTCATCGCCACTTTTGATCCGACTTTTTTTCTCTTTTGCCATTTTGCCGCGTGGCAATTTGCCGAAATATCGTTTGGCCAAATCGACCAGTTTTTCATGCTCAATTTTACCGGCAGCAATAATCACCATATTGCCGGCGTGATAATACTCCTTTACATAAGCTTTAATCACCTGGCGTGGCAGCTTGGCTATGACTTTTGTTGAGCCCAGAATAGGTCGGCCAATTTTTTGGCCTGGATAGGCCGCAAGATGCAGAATATCGAATATCTGATCTTCGGGCGTATCGAGACTGCGACCAATTTCTTGAATGATGACCTGACGTTCGCGATTAAGCTCCTTAGGATCGAAGACGGAGCGTTGCAACATATCGGCAATAATATCGCAGGCGAGCGACGTATCTTCGGGCAGAACTCGTGCATAATAAGCCGTTTCCTCGCGCATCGTGTAGGCGTTCATAATACCGCCGTTCTTTTCAATCGCTGCTGACAGGGCATAGGAAGATCTTTTTTTTGTACCTTTAAACATCATATGTTCAACCAAATGAGCGACGCCGTTAGCGCGCCAAGGCTCGTGGCGCGTGCCGACACCAACCCAAGCGCCAATAACGACACTTTCAGCCTCACTCATACTGTCTGAAGCTACGCGGAGGCCATTATCAAGCGTAGATATCTCAATCGTCATGAAGCAACCCTGGCTGCAATAAAATTTTGAACGGTCAGAACATTTGCCGGCAAGAGACTTAGGCGCTCCGGTTGCCGCAAGAGGGCCGCAACGGGAGCCGGCAACTCTGGTGTTATGCCAATTGCGCGCTGAATTGTCTCTGGAAATTTCGCAGGGTGAGCACAGGCTAGCATGACAACTGGATCTGGCAGCTCCCGCGACAACTTCCCTCCTACAGCCAAACCGACAGCCGTATGTGGATCAAGAAGAATGCCTGAATTATCGTAGGTGTCTTTAATGGCCTTAATCGTTTCGGTATCGTCAGCAGTGCCCGCTGAGAAAACCTGACGCGCCATAGCCAGTTGGTGCTTTGAGATTGAAAATACGCCGTCTTTGCGCAGTTCCTCTGTCAGGGTTGTCACAGTGCCTGCATTCCCCTGGCATAAATCAAACAGGAGCCGCTCAAAATTGCTGCTGATTTGGATATCCATACTGGGGCTTAGTGTCGCATGCACGACTTCAGTTTGCATGGTGCCCGAGGCAAAAAAGCGCGTGAGAATGTCGTTGCGGTTGCTGGCGACGGCCAATTTTGAAATTGGCAAACCGCACTTCATGGCGGCATAACCGGCAAACACATTGCCAAAGTTTCCGGTTGGTACGACGAAGCTCACCGCTTTTTCTGGCGCACCTAATTTCACAGCTGCGAAAAAATAATAAACAATCTGTGCAAGTATGCGCGCCCAGTTAATCGAGTTTACGGCAGCCAAATTATATTGGGAGCGAAAACTGGCATTGTTAAATAAATTTTTTACAATCGCCTGACAGTCATCGAAGCTACCTTCAATGGCCATGGCATGAACATTTGGTGCGTCAACACACGTCATTTGTTTACGTTGGATTTCGCTCGGTCGGCCGTGCGGATAAAGAATAAAGACGTCGATATTTTTGCGGTTAGCCAAAGCCGCAATCGCGGCTGATCCGGTATCGCCAGACGTTGCGCCAATGACAGTTAAGCGCTGGCCATTATGGGAAAGAAAATGCTCAAAGAGATGTCCAAGAAACTGTAAAGCAACATCCTTAAAGGCTAGTGTAGGTCCATGAAATAGCTCCAAGATCCAGCGTCTATCATCGAGCTGACGGAGGGGAGTTATGGCAGGGTCTACAAAAGAGGCGTAAGCCACCTGCAATAAATGAGACAGAACCTCATCTTTAAGCATAGGTGCCACAAAAGGCCTTAATACACGCGCCGCCGCCTCTCTGTAGGGCACCCCTGCCAAAGCTGCCAATTCAGACGTTGAAAATTGCGGCCAGATCTTAGGTAAATAAAGGCCGCCATCAGCCGCAAGACCAGCCATGGTGACGCCATAAAAATCAAGTTCCGGCGCCTGGCCGCGTGTACTTTGATAAGTGAGTGCCATGGCCGCATATTGGCTGAGAAACAAAACCAAGGAAAGGCTGGCTTTGCTGTTCTGTGATAATGCCCAGGGCCCGGAAAACTTGGAAAAATAAGTTTCAAGAATCTATAGGCCTTATATTTAAAGGGAAGAAGCAAGAATGATCAAAAAAATGCCAGTAAGAGTGGCATTATTTCGATCAGTTAAAATTTTATTTTTTTCTGTAATAAATTGGTTCGGGTTCGGAGATTACTAAATCAACGAATCGGTTAAAACTATTTTTACCAACAAACTGGGAAAATTCAGCAGAAACAATATTCTCCCGACAGGATATTTTTATCGGATTCAAAAAACGCACATTTTGTGTGCTTAATCTCCTATACCAGAAGCCAAATCATGTTATCATATGACAAGTTCTGTTTCTTCACATCAGGATACAAGGAGGCTGACGATGGCGCTAGAGCAGCGAATTGAGTCATTGAGACGGAGACATGCTTTTATCGAAGCCCTATTGCACGGCGAGCAGACGCGCCCTGCTCCTGATGATGTCAGGTTGCATCAATTAAAGCGCGAGAAGTTGCATCTAAAGGATGAGATGAGCCGACTTGTAAGCGGCCATGAACAGCGCGAAGGTCAAGCAGCCTAGAGCTTTGTTCCAAGATCAGGCTGTTGGCTTGATCGCCGTCGAAAGACAACTCAGTATAAATTATCAATTCCCGCGAGCCTGATATGGGCTCGCGGTGGTATGTCAAAGTTATGCGGGTTCGAGAGCCCTCCGTACCGCAATTTGTTGACGATCATGCCGCATCTCACCTGCGTAGTGAGGATCGTCGGCTGCGAAGATGCGGCCGTGACGGAAAACGGTGACGCCACTCGCAATATTGCTTAAGGTAGCTTTTTCATCAGTTGTTAAGTCACGCATGACCGTTACTCCATCTTTCTGCCTGCCCTCTTTCCATGCACGCATAAGTATTTGATCGCGCATAGTCTCATGAAGCTGAGCATAGTTTCTTTTGGTGCGGATCTCATCCAAAAGATGCGGCAAAGCCAATTGTTCGACTTGATATCCAAGAAACTTGCAGGTCTCTGATAAAGGTGCAGCGCCTGTGTGGTAAAGGGTTAGACTACTGGATGGGGGTACTTTCCCAAAAGCTGCTAAAACCAAACTAGAGGCTGCTGCATAATCGCGCGGCAAAGTATCAACAACGTAGTGCTGGATTTCTGGAATAACAGGAATATCCGCTTGATGGAATGCGCCGACGAGGCGTTTTTGTAAGCGCTCGACATCGCTGACAATTAAACCGTAGCCCATAAAATCGATGACATCGCGAAAGCTCGGCGAAATATCGTAAAGCGCCTTGATGCCTGCAGCATTTAACGTACCGTGTTTGTCAAAAATATCAACATGCCCTTGATAGTGTTTATCAGCTTCTTTCTGCAAACGGCGACCGCTTTTTTTGCACCGGGCAAACTTGCTGATCATGTGGTCGGCCATTCTCTGGCTACCAAGCCAAGAGCCTTGAATATTGGCGTCGTTGAGCACACTGCTGAACGGTATGGTTCGCATATCCTTTGTGTCGATCGGCTTCGTGATCTTTGTTCGGATCTCGCCAACCTCTATATCTTGGCCGTAGACAGTTCTTTCATCCGTATTATTGCCACGCGTCGGGCTTCGCGAAGCACGTGCACTGATAATTTTATATAGTGGATAATTGATCAGTGGGTGTGCCAGAAGGTAGCCAAGTGGATTTGATAATTCATTAAAGTGACTAGCCTTATAGTCTTCGTAACATCCCTTCATCGCTTTGCGGATTGCCCGCTCGATTTTTGGAATGCGTTTTACTGGGCCGCCATTTTCGGCCTGAGCGTTGGTTGCTGTCCGAGATCTCGCTCTATCTTGAATGGCAATTTCTTTGGCGTTATGCGTAAAGAAACGCGCCATGAGCCGTCTGAATGAAGTTGAAAGACCAAAATAGTTATGAAGACAAATACCCTGGAATGTTGCTTTCGTAACCTTATGAAGATTGAACGCGTTGATCATGGCCGTAAAAGAGCGCACGCCATTACGCAAAGGATCAGAAAAGCTACCACCTTCAAACCATTCGATTGCCACGTTCATGCGCGTCGTATCTACGCCGTCTTCTCTAAATAAGGCCAAAATCTCCGCTTTATGCTGAACTAAAAAGCGCGGAACATCGTAGTGAATAGCATGGATGCTTGTGCGCGCTGCCGGTGTTCCGGCGCGGCGAACATTATCACTGTGAGCGACCTGAATTTTCTGAAGAATTAGAGCTGGATCACCGCCAGCCAATGCCAAAATATGTTGGCGATAGGACTTCATACGCAGCATATTCATAAGGAGGCGCGAAGCACCGTTTAAAGTCGTATATTCTTCAAGTAAAGGCGCAATATCCAGACCTGTCGACGCCGACACAGCCTTCTGAAGGGCCAAGGCCTCCATGACATGATGAGCCCCCTTACATTCCGCCAAGATCATATCTTGGTACATATCGGGGTTTTGTTGCGCTAACTGTAAGCGCTTTAATGTATGATAGGCTATGACGCGCGGGTCCTTAGCGCTGTATTTGCGCAAATCGTCCGTTTGCTCTATCCCGGCCAGGAAGTTGTCAGCGAGCTCTTTCAAGTAACCTGGTCGTTCGCAAATCAAGCGGTCAAGCAGCTTTGCTTGTTTCTTTGAGGATAAATCGGCGTAATTGAATTTATTTTTAGGATCGGTTTGTAAGAGATACGCGATTACTGTTGAATATTCTTCCGAGGTCTCGCGTAATTCAATGCGTCCCATGCGCAAACCAAATGTTCGCGCCTTACGTAATAAAGCTAGGGTTGCATCTGATTTGCCGGGATCATCTTTATTCGAATCAAATGTTTGCTGAAGGCAGGTAACAAAGTTTGCCTCCGCTTGAGCGAAAGATAGAGGCGCTTCCCCTGGGCGCGCTAATGCATTCTTGAGCGTAAGAGCTATTTCGTCGAACTCAGATTGGTGAAGGACTATGTCAACGCCACCACTCGCCTTACGCTTCTGCGCCAAAAAACTTTCAGCTCTTTCAAGGGCTGCACAAGCATGGGCAAAGTTTTGATCAAGCGCCATCAATTCTTCGGATATTCCGATCCCCTGCTCCTTCAATTTTCTTATTTCCACGCGATAAAGCTGCATGACAAGTTTGCGCTGTCTGACTGTAGCATCCAACAAGTGCTCGGCTTTAATATTGCCATTACCATCCTTGTCTCCCATCGCCCAGGATGCAGGCTGATAATCGAAATGAAGTCTGTCTTTTCGCTCGGCATATTTTGATCCGAACCGCTTCACTATTGCGCGATCAAACGTGGCATAAACATCATCTAAGCCTGAGAACATTTGATGCATACTATCGAGCACAAACGACACTTCGTCGTGTGGTGTAAAATTACGTAACTTGCCATTTCTCATAGGCGTTAATTCATTATTCAGAAAATTTCTCGCTATCCCCTGTAATCTCAGTGTCGCAGCAGCCGCAGATACTTCGCCACCTTGTACGACTTCGCGCACGGTATCATGCCATTCGCGCAACAATATATTGGTTTTCAGCGTATCTAGATTTGTTGGATGTTGAGTTAAGACAGGAATAAATTTTGGACTGTTGAGATAATCTATAAGTTCGTCGACAGTTTCGAAAACATAGACTCTCTTGCCTGCTCTATTATTCTTCATTTTATAGAGAATGCGTTCTATTCCGCCCGGAAGCATTTGCCTTTCATCAAGAATGGGAGGGGGCTCATCACTATCAGGGTCAAACGCACGAAGGGCCTCATCGCGTGCCGAGCGACGCAAATCAAAAAAATTCTCGCGTGCCAGGTGTCCTGAAAGTTCAAGAATTTTTCCTAATTTTGCGTAGCTTGAAGACAATAAGCGAAGTTTTTTCGGATCACCGAGGTATTTTCTGGTTAACTCTTCGCATCTGCCCACAAATTCGCTGTCTCTGCTTTTTTCGAGATGAAAATCTGTTCTTAATTCAATCTCCGTACGCCTTGTGCTTTTACTCATTCCGACCGTTTTGCTGAACAATTCGTTGCTAAGCAAATCCAGATCGTCGGCGATGTCAGGGGCACTAATTCGAAGTTCTGCAATTAAGGTTCCACCAAGAACCTTGGCGATATCATTGGCTTCAATTGATTTAAGCAAATTCGTATCAAGCATAAGCTATCTACTCATAATTCGGATCCGACAAAACCTTTCAAATAAAGCTCTTAATCTTTAATCGATTTTAAGTAATGCCAATCAAGTTAAATGCCACACATTTTTTATGCGTTTCGCTCGCAAGGTTCAAGCACTCCTTAATTAATCACTTCACTAAGCAATTAAATAACGTTCAGCGAAATAAAATTAGGTGCTGCAAAATTAACCCATTCCTCTAATCATGGCGTCGGGATCAATTTCGGGTTGATCTTGAGAACCTAAATCGACTGGAGATTCCGCATTCTCTTGTGTCGTTTCCTGAGGTTCCGTTGCACTGGATTGTTCTGGATTTGCAGCCTGATTGGCCTTTTTCTGCTCACGCGCAACACGACGCTGGGCACGCTTCAGAGCTGCATCCAGATCGGATTGTTTGCATAAGCCGGCCAAAACTGGATTGCGTGGTTTAATATTGCTCGAATTCCAGTGTGTGCGATCACGGACTTTAGCAATCGTGTCCTTGGTCGTGCCAAGCAATCTCGCTACCTGAGCGTCAAGAAGTTCTGGATAGGTCTTGATAAGGTAAGAAATCGCGTCCGGTTTGTCGGAGCGTTTCGATACCGGCGTGTAACGCGGACCCTTGGTGCGGGTGACGGGTTGTGGCAAATCGCTCTTCACCATCTTGAGGCGAGCACGAGGATCCTCTTCGCAGCGCTTGATTTCTTCGGTCATCAACTGACCATTGAGCACAGGGTCCATACCAATAATTCCGCCAGCAACCTCGCCGTCAGCGATGGCTTGAATTTCTAGTTTGTGTAAACCACAAAAATCGCCGATTTGCTCAAATGTCAGCGTTGTGTGCTCGACCAGCCAAACGGCTGTGGCTTTTGGCATCAATGGAATAGCAGGCATAGTCATCTCCTTAATTTACGTTTGCCGCATCAGTTTATTACAGACAAAATTTTCCCTTATCCGGCCATCGACGACGACCGGACGATCCAAGACCAATTTTGCCGGGATCGATTTAAAATCAGGCGCTCTCAGCGCCGACTTCGAGTACTATCTTACCAATATGAACGCCGGATTCCATCATTTTATGCGCTTCGACCACCTGTTTTATTGAAAATGTCTTATATATCAGTGGTTTAATCTTACCTCCAGCTATCCAGGGCCAGATTTTAGCTTCTAGGGCAGCCCTTAAACGGTCTTTTTCCTCAAGCGAACGCGGCCGCAGGGTTGAGCCGGTCAGTATCAACCTTTTGCGCATGATGGCCCATAAATCGATCGATGCCTTTAGACCATGTTGGACGGCGATACTGACGTGACGGCCTTGGGGCGCAAGAAGGGATAGATTACGCTCAATATAATCACCACCAATCATATCGATAACAATATTGACGCCGTGCTTTGCCGTTTCGCGCTCAATAACTTCAACAAAATCGTCGCGTTTATAATTGATCGTAAGATCAGCGCCGATTTTGCGGCACGCATCAGCTTTTTTATCGCTGCCTACAGTCACAAATATACGTGCCCCTTGTGCTTTGGTCATCTGAATGGCCGTAGTCCCTATGCCGCTGCCACCGCCGTGCAAAAGCACTATATCGTTAGCCTGTAAGGCACCTGCCTCAAATAAATTTGCCCAGATCGTGAAGACGCATTCTGGAAGCGCGGCAGCTTCAACAAACGAAAGCCCAAAGGGCACGGGCAAACATTGCCCCTCGGGGGCTAGCGCATACTCGGCGTAGCCGCCGCCCGATAAAAGTGCACAAACACGATCGCCAGTTTTCCAGCGCTTTACACTCTTTCCGAGCGCTACAATCTCACCTGAAACTTCAAGACCAAGAATATCGCTAGCTCCCAACGGTGGCGGATAATTTCCCTGCCGCTGCATAATATCAGGTCGATTGATGCCCGCGGCTTTGACTTTGATCAGAACTTCGCCGGATGATGGAAGAGGTAGAGGACCTTCTAGCCACTGCATGACTTCCGGTGCTCCAACGCCGTCGCATTTAATAAAATGCATTACGGGTGGCAACATGCTGCGGCTAATGATTAGATTTGTCCTTATGAGGCGGCTGTGCGCCATAAAAGCGATGCAGCAAGCGATGAACCCAGGGAGCCAGAAGAATAGCCACACTGCTTAACATGACAAAACCGCTAAATAGGGCGTAAGCTGAAGCGAATAATTTAACCGTATCGTTGCTCATCGTAGCAACCGGTCCCATCCCACCCAATATCATTGAGGCTTCAAGGATAGAATCAACCCAACCAAGGCCGCCAAGCTCGTGATAGCCCATAACGCCGATCCAAAGCGCGACGCTGACAATAATTAAAACGAACCACAGCGAACGTACAATACGTCTTAGCCATTGTGACGGCGATAGAAGCGGCTCTGTATAATGTTCAAAGGGCATGGAACTCCAACTCCGAATCTAGCAGGATTGTGGCTGGAGGAACATATCCATTATTCGACATCCATCAAAGGGGTTGCGTTATTACATAGCCCCATGCCAAGAAGCCTTTACTCTGTCCCGAACAGTGGATCCAACAAATGCGTTACCTTTATCGTTATCCCATCAAGTTTTGGCGACGTCTCGGGCCCGGCCTTATCACGGGTGCTGCTGATGATGATCCCAGTGGCATAGCGACCTATTCTCAAGTCGGCGCTCAATTTGGCTACAGCATCGGCTGGACGATGTTGTTCACTTTCCCTTTGATGGTTGCCATCCAGGAAATCAGCGCGCGTATCGGGCGAACGACAAGCTACGGCTTGGCCGGAAATTTAAGACTGTTTTATCCCATTTCGATTCTGCGTTTGATGGTGGTGCTCCTTCTCATTGCCAACACGGTCAATTTAGGCGCCGATCTGGGTGCGATGGGCGCCGCGCTGCATTTGGTAGTTGGCGGAAATGCAAAAATCTGGGCCGTACTTTTTAGCCTCGCCTGCGTTGCGGCACAGATTTTTACCAACTACCGCCAGTATATCTCCCTGCTTAAATGGATGACGCTGAGTTTATTTGCTTACGTTGGCGTTGTGCTCATTGTCGACATGCCTTGGCAAAAAGTCGCCTATGGTTTGTTCATTCCTCATATGCATGCTGATGCCGGCTATCTCGCTGCCATTGTCGGTGTTTTTGGCACAACTATCAGCCCCTATCTTTTTTTCTGGCAATCGACACAAGAAGCTGAAGATGTCATCGCCGACCCAAAGGCTCAGCCATTTATGGTGGCCCCAGAGCAAGCAGCGTCGGAGATGAAGCGCATTCGTTTTGATACGCTCGTTGGCATGGCCTTTTCCAACATAATCGGACTATTTATTATTCTAACGACAGCAGCAACTCTCAATGCCCATGGTATTACCGATATCCAAACATCAAGTCAGGCCGCTGAAGCTCTACGCCCCATCGCGGGCCGTTTTGCCTTTATTGTTTTTTCGTTGGGTATCATAGGAACTGGACTATTAGCCGTGCCAATTTTAGCCGCCTCGTCTGCCTATGCCATCGGCGAAGCTCTCGAGTGGCATATAGGCCTTGGCCGCCGCCCACGGGAAGCTAAAGCCTTTTACTCAACGCTTGCGGGTGCAACCCTCATTGGATTGTTTATTAATTTTACCAGCATTGATCCCATCAAAGCCTTGTTTTGGAGCGCCATACTCAATGGCATTATTTCCGTGCCAATGATGTTCGTCATGATGCATATGGCATCTTCGTCGCGTATTATGGGCGATTACACTATTCGCCGGACGTTGAAATTTTTGGGCTGGCTCTCTACTCTTGTCATGACAGCCGTCGTTATAGCGATGTTTATTACGTCGTTTTGACGTGACAACTTCCGCCACCACGTTTGGCAAAATACTGCTGATGGTAATCTTCGGCTCGCCAAAATAGACCAGCAAGTTGAATTGTCGTCGCGATCGGATGTTTATAGCGCCCTGATTGCTGGAGTCTGTCTTTTACCGCGCGCGCCGTGTCTTTCTGTTCATTTGTCGTAAAGAAAATAGCCGATCGGTATTGCGAACCAATATCGGGCCCCTGCCGATTAAGCTGCGTTGGATCGTGTAACTCAAAAAATTTCTCAACCAGCATGGTATAGGATATTTTGCTAGGATCATAAGTAACTAAAACAGCTTCAGCATGACCAGTATTGCCGGCGCATACGTCATCATAGCTTGGGTGATCGGTGTGACCGCCGCTGTAGCCTACCTGGGTCGTGCTGACACCAGGGATTGCTGCAAATTCTGCTTCAACACCCCAAAAGCAGCCAGCTGCAAATATTGCTTTTTCCATATCCCCTCTCCATGCCTCAAGCTGCTATTTTACTGGAACTTATTGGTTGTATAAATCAAAAGATATCACATTAACCATCATGCATTTTTTTCAGTAGCGAATCTCTCTAAAGCGCGCTAGTTGCCTCATCTGTAACGACAAATTTGCCGTCGATTTTAAGGAAATATATTTTGGATAAACGCATAAAGAGACTAAAACTCACAAAGAGATGGTCGACCGACGCAGAAGGCCGCACGCTCAGACTGTACGGTGATTTCCTTATTGCCAGCGCAGCCATTACAAATCCCCCACCTCGGCCCAAAAAAATTGCCGTCATCGATATCGGCTCAAACACCGTACGTATAGAGATTTATGATTGCACACGCTTACCCCCAAAACTTTTATACGAAGATGGTGAGGCCTGCGCTCTCGGCAGCGATATGTCTCCCAATGACAAGGATCCCAAACTCAGCGAAAAGGGTAAAACCGAAACCTTAAAGCTACTAAAGAAATTTAGAAAAAATATTAAAAGTTTTGACGTCGATACTGTTGTTGCCGTAGGCACCGAGGCTCTACGAGCCGTCCAACACACACCGGAAGGCAAAGCGTTTTTAAAGGAGGCCGAAGAAGCTCTTGGTCACCCGATTAATGTCATAAATAAAAATGAAGAGGCTCTGCTGACAGGAAAAGCCACGCTTTACGCGCATCATAATGCTAACGGCATTGTAATCGGCATGGGAGGCGCCAGCACTGAAGTGCTCAAAATGAAAAATGGAAAAGTTATAAAACACAAAACTTTGCGCATAGGTACCTTGAGCTCATTGAAAGCTAGTGAGGGAGATGTAACTGTTGCTGCCGAAATCACGCTCGAGCATTTAAGAACAATTCCGTGGTTTCCCAATGGCAGGAACAGACTAACCCAAAGAAAAGGTCTTTACTTTGTTGGCGGAAGCTACCGCGGAACAGCCAGACTTGAGCTGACAAGGGCCCATGAGGGGATAAACCTTGATTCGCCCTTTCTTGGTGGAGGCCCCACATTAATCTATGGTAATGAAAAAGAACATGAGGCCCTCGAGTTTCTTAGCAAGATGAACGCCCGGGATATCAGAACCTATGTGAACCTTTTGGCAGTGCGGAAATTTGGTAAAGAAGAATTCTTAGGCGATGAAGAGGAGACGCTTACCAAAAAAGTCGGGCTGAAAGACTTACGTAAGTGGAGAAAATCAGACAACTATAGTGACTGGACAAGCTCGGACGACTACAAAGCGTGGCGAAAGTCAGATCAATATAAGGTATGGAAAAGAAGAATAATTTCTCGGGATCGCCTCATTCCTCTTGTCGCAAAATCGGTGCAAAGCTTGTGCAAGCATCTTCAGCCCCATGAAATCACTATTTGCAAACAAGGTCTTCGTGAGGCCGTTGTTGGCCTAGAAATCGGCTAATCGGACTTAACAGGTATGACAGCCACTTTTTTCCCGTGTATAGCTAAGGCAAGTTCGCCTCTTTTTAAAGCCAAGGCCTGCTTGCCAAACAGCTCTAACCGCCAACCATGCAACGAAGCCACTTCGGCATCATCTTCCATGGCAATGGCCTCGAGATCATCAATGGTCGCGATCAGTTTCGTTGCAACACCATGTTCCTCGCTCACTTGCTTCAAGAGAACTTTCAATAAATCCATCACTGGGGCAAGACCATTTGGCAAGATGCGGCGAGGCTCACCTGACGGACATTGCTCCGAAGGCAAAGCGTTGGCATGCGCTACGGCAGCCAAGATTTCCGTGCCCTGGCGGCTTTCGGCAAAACCAGCATGAAGACCACGCGTGCGCGATAGCTCATGGGCGTTTGATGGCGCATGGTGCGCAATTTCCATCAGTGCTTCATCGCGAAGGACTCTGTTGCGAGGCACATTTAGTCGCTGAGCTTCAAGCTCACGCCAAGCCGCTAGCTCGCGCAACAAAGCACGCAGTCTTGGTTTATCAGCGCGCCATTTGAACCGACGCCAAATTTCCTTTGGATCAATGCGATAGGTAGCCGTATCGGTAAGAACTGCCATTTCTTCCTGAACCCATTCAGCACGACCGGAAGCCTTGAGTTGATCCCGCAGCTTGGCGTACACGTCACGCAGATGACTGACATCGCCTAGCGCGTAGGTGATTTGTCGCTCGGTCAAAGGACGATGAGACCAATCGGTAAAACGGCTTGATTTGTCGATTTTAGCATTCGCCAATTTATCAGCCAATGTTTCATAACTGGCAGACTCGCCAAAACCACAAACCATAGCGGCCACCTGCGTGTCGACCATAGGCGTTGGCACGGTGCCAGTTAAATTGAAGAATATTTCGACATCTTGCCTAGCCGCATGAAAGACCTTCATCACTTTGGGGTTAGCCAAAAGATCGAATAGGGGCTTGAGATCGATACCGGGCGCAAGCGGATCCACGGCTACGCTTTCCGAGGGCCCGCCAAGCTGCACGAGGCATAACTTAGGCCAATATGTGCGCTCGCGCATAAACTCAGTATCGACAGTAACAAAATCGGTGTCGGCGTGGGCAGTACAAAACTGTGCCAAGGCCTCTGTTGTGGTGATCAAAGTCATGAGGCTGTGATAGGGGATTTTGAGAAGACAGACAATATAAGATAGAGGATAGCTTGCGTGGCCCGATCGGCAACGGTATTGTGCAGAAAGCTTTAATTTTCCACGATCTACCACCCGAAGGCTGGAACCTCATATGCATCCCTATCGTACCCACACTTGCGGCGAGCTGCGTCTATCAGATAAGGGACAAACCGTGCGCTTGTCTGGCTGGGTCCATCGCAAACGCGATCACGGAAGCCTGCTTTTTGTTGATTTGCGCGATCATTATGGTCTCATGCAATGTGTTATTGACCGCTCCAGTCCTCTTCTGCCCGAAGTCGAACATGTCAAACTGGAAAGCGTTGTGACAATAACGGGTAAGGTCGTGCAAAGACCAGCCGAGACCTCCAACAATAAACTGCCTACCGGCGAGGTCGAGATCGATATATCAGAATTTACCATCCAAAGCGCTGCTGAACCTTTACCTCTGCAGGTCAATAATGTCGATGCTGAGATTGGCGAAGATGTTCGCCTAAAATATCGCTTTCTGGATCTGAGGCGTGAGAAAATTCATGAAAACATGAAATTGCGAGCGGATATAATCGCTTCCATTCGACGGCGTATGTGGGCGGCCGGATTCCGTGAATTTCAAACACCCATCCTGACATCATCGAGCCCTGAGGGGGCACGCGATTTTCTTGTACCTAGCCGAATTCACCCCGGAAAATTCTATGCGCTGCCGCAAGCCCCACAGCAATTCAAGCAATTGTTGATGATCGCCGGTTATGACCGCTATTTCCAAATTGCACCCTGTTTTCGCGATGAAGATGCGCGCGCTGACCGAAGCCCTGGCGAGTTTTATCAACTCGACTTTGAGATGAGTTATGTCACACAAGAAGACGTGTTCAATACCATCGAACCTGTTTTGAACGGTGTGTTCGAAGAATTCGGTAAGGGCCACAAAATTACACCACCCCCCTTCCCGCGTATTCCCTACGACGAGGCCATGCTTAAATATGGCTCCGATAAGCCAGATTTGCGTAATCCGCTTTTGATCAGTGATGTAACATCCGTCTTTGCACGCTCCGATGTCGAATTTCGTGCCTTTCGCGGCATCATCGATAAAGGTGGCGTCGTACGAGCAATTCGTGCCACCAAAGTCAGCGATCGTTCGCGTAGTTTCTTTGATAAACTTAACGACTGGGCCAAAGAGATCGGTGCGCCCGGACTTGGCTATATTACATTTGAGGCTGGTGCTGGCAAAGGCCCGATCGCCCGCTTTGTTGGCGACGCCGCGCAAAAGGAATTACGCCAGATTACCGGCTGCGAGGATGGTGACGCCGTTTTCTTTGTCTGCGATACGAAAGATAAAGCCCCAAAAATGGCCGGACAAGCACGAACAAAAATTGCACAGGATATGGATTGCATCGAAAAAAATACATTCCGTTTCTGCTGGATCGTCGATTTTCCGATGTATGAGTATGATGAACAGCGCAAGAAAATTGATTTTTGCCATAATCCCTTCTCGATGCCACAGGGTGGACTGAAAGCCTTAGAATCGCAAGATCCATTAACTATCAAAGCCTTTCAGTATGACATCGTTTGTAACGGTACTGAACTTTCATCCGGCGCTATCCGAAATCATCTGCCGGACGTCATGTACAAGGCCTTCGCCATAGCTGGCTATTCTGCGCAAGAATTGGAAAATCGTTTTGGCGGCATGCTGTCGGCCCTTAAACTAGGCGCTCCTCCTCACGGCGGCTCCGCTCCCGGCATCGATCGTATTGTTATGCTCCTGGCGGATGAACCCAACATCCGAGAAATTATCGCTTTCCCGCTAAATCAGCAGGCAGAGGATCTCATGATGCAAGCTCCCAACACCGTAGCAGAGGATCGGATGAAAGAATTGCATATCAGGTTGGCCTTGCCGCCGGTGAAGACTGCAAAAGCCAGTTAAGGCATATCCCATGACGATCACACTTGCTCTTACGGTTGGCGATCCTACCGGCATCGGGCCAGAAATTACATTAAAGGCCCTGCAGAAGTTAAAAGATTTTCCAGACATAAAGTTCGTTGTCATCGGCAGCCTCAAGGCCTTGGACGCGACCAAAGAAGTTCTTCATCTTAGTCTGCCAAAAACACCCCAAGTGACATACATGGGCATCGAGTCTGATTTGCCTGGTACCGTCGCGTATAAATCAATCGAAACCGCTGTCCAATTGATTGCGAAACGCGAAGCCGATGGCATGGTCACCGGACCCATCTCCAAACGAAACTTATTGGTGGCCGGCCTCAAGGCTCATGGCCATACAGAGATTCTGGAAGATCTAGCACGCAGCAACTTTAATATGCCGGAAGCCAAGGCTGAGATGTTGTTTGTCTATAAAAAATTCAGACTTTTATTACTGACCAGACATATTCCCTTACATGAAGTATCGCGTGTGTTCTTAAAGTACGAGAACATATCTAAACCTGTCTATATTCTACTCGGTTTCCTCAAGGAGCGACTTGCCATCGTCAAACCAAAACTGGCCATTCTCGGTGTTAACCCCCATGCCGGCGAAGTGGGCGGATATGAGGAAAAAGATGTGTTGATGCCACTTATTGAATCTCTTGAACGTCAAGGTTTAGCCGAATGCACCGGTCCTTTGCCGGCCGATGGATTTTTTCGAGGACTTCATCCACAGAATTCAGGCTATGACGCAGTGATAGCCGCCTATCACGACCAAGGGCTTATCCCTCTCAAACTTCTGGCAGGTTATGAAGCCGTGAATGTAACCATTGGCTTGCCGTTCCTGCGTACTTCGGTTAGCCATGGCACCGCCGAAGACATCGCTGGACAAGGCATTGCCCGTGAGGACAGTTTACTCGCTGCCATTCGCACGGCGGTCGAAATCTTAGCTAAATCGAAATGACATTTTCTAAATCCGCTCGCCTCAAAAACCCACCAATCCCACTATGGGCATCGTTTAAAAACCTATTGCCACCGGAAGGCCAAAAATACGCTGTTTACTATTTACTCATCATCGCTGTTCTTGTTGCTTATAGAAATATCTACGACAATGCTTTTCTCTTTGATGACGAGTTTTTAATTATTAACAATGAATATTTGCGCCACTGGAGTTCACTTGGAAAAATATTGACGTCGCAAACGACAGCCGGCGCTGATACCTACGGTAGTTTCTATCGCCCCCTGCAGAACCTGCTTTATCTTATTGTCTATCAATTCAGCGGATTGTCGCTACCACAATATCACCTCTTGAATGTCTTCTTACATGTCGCCAACGCCTGTTTGGTTTACCGGTTAGGCTGCAAGCTCGGCTTTAAGTCATTTATGGCCTTCTTGGCGGCCTTGATTTGGGCCTTACACCCTCTGCAGGTTGAGGCTGTCACTTATATCAGCGCGACGGCCGACCCACTTTATACCTTATTTTGTCTCCTCGGCGTTATGGCTGTGCTGCCAGATTTCACGCGGCGCAAAATCTTGATGGCCTGTCCAATTCTTGTACTTGCCCTTCTCAGCAAAGAGACCGCTGTTGTTTTTCCGCTGCTCGTTATGAGCTGCATGTTTTTATTAAGCAAAGAACGTTTAAAGCCGGTCTTATATCTAAGAACGTGGCCTTTCTGGTTGATTATTATTTTATACGTCGCGGCGCGTCCGCTTCTTCTACATCTCAACGATTTCCAATTTTTTGATCGTCCGCAAATGGTTTATCAGTTGTACCGCGGACATGTGTATTACCGCCTCCTGACTTGCTTTGCCACGTTGCCCAGTTATCTTGGTCTTTTGGCTTGGCCAACTCATTTACACATGGACCGTGATTTTCCTGTCTATTTGCATTTCTGGTACCCTGAGACCTTAGCTGGCGCCGGCCTTGTTGCGCTGGCGTTTGGACAAATAATGTCGACATTCTCCCGACTTAGAAAGGCTAACGAAACCTCGATCAAAGATGGCCTAGCCGTAAGTTGGGCGCTGCTCTGGTTCGCGGCCGCTCATCTCCTCCATACCGGTATCTTGGTACCGGTAAATTCGTTATTTCTTGAACACTGGATGTATCTACCTTCGGTGGGATTATTTCTTGGGCTTGGACAAGCCATTCAGTTGCAATTCGAAAGACCGCAATTACAAAAATATAAATTTACTGCGACAACACTTACACTTGCGATAGCAGGACTTCTCGGCTTCTTGACATATCATCAAAATGCCACATGGATTAATCCTGATGTTTTTTATAACCGCATATTAAGCTACGGCGAAACTTCGGCACGAGCGCATAATAATCTCGGTAACTACTATTCATCGGAAGAAAATTATGAGCAAGCACTCGAGCAATATCGTCTCGGCCTTAAGACAGCCGATACGCATCCCGAAATTCATCTTAATATCGCACTTCTGCTACTGAAACTTCCCCCACAAGCCGCCCATATCAATGAAGCCATTGATGAGCTTAAGCGCTCAATCGAAATCGATCCAAATTATTATTCATCTTATGAAGCTTTGGCTGAGATCTACGCCTATCAGAAGGATGACAAAAAAGAATCCTATTATCGCAATCGGGCCGAAGAAATCCGCAAAAAGCTCATTCATTAAACATCTCAAGAACCGCGCTTCGCCCGGCGGGCTTTATGGGCATAGAGTTTTAAGTCGGCCGAAGCTAATACGCTTTCTGGTTCGTCGCTTCCGTTATAGGGTGCCAATCCAAAACTGCCACGCAAAGGAATGACTTTATTATTCCATTCAGTCATGCGGCTGTTAAAGGATTTTTCAAGCTTGTCGACACGCATTGTACCAGTTTGTTTGTTGATGTTGGTCAGCAAAATGGCAAACTCGTCGCCGCCAATACGCGCAACAACGTCCTTCGCACGTACCTCGCCGAGAAGTGTATGTGCGACTGTCTGTAAATAATCGTCACCGGCCGAATGGCCCCACATGTCATTAATTTGTTTGAAACCATCCAGATCAAGCATGATGAGCACGCCACACGCGCTCGGATCGCGGCGCGCGGCAGCAAGTTCACGCTGCATAGATAATAAAAGACCACGGCGATTAAGTAGGCCCGTCAATTCATCCGTCAACGCCAGGTTTTCAAGCAGTTTAATGCGCTCTTCTTGTGCTGCAATGACCCGTTCTGCTTCGCCCAGTATATTACGAGCCTCTTCAAGGCTATCGATTTCATGGCCTCGCAACAGGGTTATCGTCGAATGAGATAAAGACCAATCTTCCTGAATAAAAGAAGTATGTGCCTTACGATCAGGCATTTTTTTATTTAAAATCAGTGACTGTAACATTGCTAACTCCCATTGCGGTTTTGTCCCACGCGGACAATCGGCTACAAACCAGGAGCAAGGACCGGGCCAATCACCTATCTTGTTGAAATAAATAACATTTTTTTCTATCCCCAGGCTAGGCTCCGAAACTTTTGCCCAACCTAGGTCGGCAGAAATTGCCTGTATTTCTAAGGCTCTTTGAAAACTTATATCTGTAACGCACGCATATCCGTAACGCTTTGCATATACTTGCATTATCAATCGGCTTGAATTTGTGTTAACGATGGTCCATCGAAGGCTTGCAATCTGACGTTAAGGAGAATCAGCACGTGCGAATTGCATCACTATCTATAAAATTTCTGGCCGCTTTCCTGCTGCTGACCCTGTCGACACCCGCTGGCGCCAACGTCCCTATCGGCAGACCGGAAAATGCCGATGCAGTGTCGCCTGGCGACGCAACGCAAGCCCCCGAACAAATCCATCCAGATTCTGAAAAGGTCTCCATTGCCCCTCATCGCGCGATTTATAAAATGACCCTCGCGTCGGTGAAAAATGGCAGCAATATTACCGATGTATCTGGACAAATGATGTTTGAATGGTCGGATGCTTGTGATGGTTGGGCCGTACAACAGCGTCTCCAGCTGCATTTTAGTTATGCCGAGGGCGATGAAACCAACGTCAATAGCACTGTGATCAGTTGGGAATCCAAAGACGGTAAACACTATAATTTTAATGTCCGTCGTGTGAGTAATGATAAAGAAACTGAAGTCTATCGTGGCAAGGCAACGCTTGCCGAGGACGGTACTGGAACGGTTATTTATACAGATCCCAAAAGCAAGGAAGTTAAACTGAGCGAAGGCACTATTTTTCCTTCAACTCACACTATGTTAGTAATCCAGAAAGCGTTAGCCGGTGAGAAGTTGTTTACGCGGCGGGTCTTCGATGGCTCGGATGAAGATGGCTCGGATGATATTAGCGTATTTGTTGGACCTGAAGCGAGTGAACTTCAAAAGGCTGAATTAAGCCCTGATCTCAGATCAAATAGCTTGCTTAACCAACCAGCTTGGCCAATTCGGATGGCTTTCTTCAAACTAGATACAGAAACCGGCGAACCTGACTATGAGATGAACCTGTTGCTGCAGTCCAATGGCATAGCTCGAACGATGCGTATCGATTACGGCGATTTTTCGGTTTCAGGCACCTTAACAAACCTAGAGGCGTTGCCGTCTTCTGGCTGTTAATGCCTATATTAACGCTAAAGTAAGGCAAATCCTATATTGGTTCCGTCTCGGAACTGATGCTAAAATATTAAAGTACAGTATCTCTTTCATTGCGTCATCATGATCTCATCATCTTCGAAACTTGTACTAATTGTTGAGGATAACGACCTCAATATGAAGCTGTTTCGCGATCTCTTAGAAGCTCATGGTTACCGCACCCTACATACCCGCGACGGCATGGAAGTACTACCTCTCGCACGTCAATATCAACCGAGTTTAATCCTTATGGATATTCAGCTACCAGAAATTTCAGGTCTCGACGTCATTAAATGGCTCAAAGATGACCATGAACTCAAGACCATACCAGTGATAGCGGTCACGGCCTTCGCCATGAAGGGTGATGAAGAAAAAATTCGTGCCAGCGGTTGCGAGGATTATCTTGCAAAACCTATAGCCGTTAGCAAATTTATTAATGCGGTGAAAAAGCTTATTGAGTCGAGGACTGAACCATGAGGATCCGCTGATATGTCGGCGCGTATTCTCGTTGTCGATGATAACCCTCTCAATGTTAAATTGTTGGCCGCCAAACTTGCGCACGACTATTACATTGTCAGTATGGCCGAGAACGGACTTCAGGCGCTTGAAAAGACTGCCGCCGAAAAACCAGATATCATTTTGCTCGACGTTATGATGCCGGAAATGGACGGCTTTGAAGCCTGTCGACAGTTAAAGGCAAATCCGGCGACAAAACATATACCTGTTGTAATGGTAACAGCGCTCTCAGATGTCGCCGATCGCGTACGCGGCTTAGAGGCGGGTGCCGACGATTTTCTTACTAAACCGATCAATGATGTCGCCCTCATGGCTCGCGTTCGTTCATTGTTACGCCTCAAAATGATCATGGATGAATGGCGCTCGCGTGAGACAACCTCAAACCAGTTCTCGTTACCGTCGCCTGGCGAAGATGCTGATCTTGCCGTTTATGCTGGCGGCCACATTGTGCTCCTGGAAGATTCTGCTGCTGAGCGTAAAATGATCGTCAATACGCTTAGCAGTGTTGGTGTACGTGCAACTTTTGCCGGAACAATAACTGAAGCAGTGACGATAGCTAAAACCGGCGATTGTGACTTAGTCATGGTTAGCCTCGATCTCAGAGGCGAAGACGGATTGCAGATCTGTCCACAATTACGAACCCAGGATACCACGAGGCAATTACCAATTCTCTTGCTCGCCAGTGAAGGCGACATTCCTCGTGTTGCCAAAGGACTTGATCTGGGTGCTAATGACTATCTATTACGCCCCTTGGACGCCAATGAACTACTGGCCCGCGTGCGAACACAACTGCGTCAAAAACGTCACTATGAGCGCCTACGTGCTAACTATGAACAGAGCCTGACATTAGCCTTGGTTGACCCGCTCACAGGAGCCTTTAATCGCCGTTACCTTGAAGCCCATCTTCCCAAACTTATAGCGCGCTGTCGTTCGGCCGATAAACCGCTTTCCGTATTGCTTATTGATGCCGATCATTTCAAGCAGGTTAATGATACACATGGACACGCCGTTGGCGATGTCGTGCTTAGAGAGGTTGTGAACCGGACAATGTTGGGCTTGCGTCCTTTTGATCTTGTCGCACGTATTGGCGGCGAAGAATTTGTTGTCGTCATGCCAGAAACAGATATCAAGGCAGCGTTAGCTATTGGCGAACGCTTACGTGAACGTATTGCAGCAACGCCCATTGGCATGCCAGGCAAGAACGTTACTGTACCCATTACCGTCAGTATCGGCGCCACATCCATGATGACTGAAAATCAAGATAACTATCAAATGATCTTGGAACGCGCAGATGCGGGCCTATACCAGGCTAAAAACAACGGGCGCAATCGCGTCGCTGTTGCCTAAATCTTGGACACTTATGAGCAGGAAATTAACCATAATCGCCTTGGTATTATGCGCGATCTATGCGGAAAAGGCTTATGCTCGCGAGAATTCGACAGGAGATATGTTTTATGATGAGGGACTTGCGGTATATAATAGGCCGTGGGTGCCGAGCGACCAATACGCCCCACAGGACATGTTTCCTTGGTCGCAGCCATTTATAGATGACAATAAAGATATGTTTGATCGTGTCCCAAAACCTGGAGACCCTAATCTCGAAGCGCATTTCTCGGCGCACGTGCCATATGTGCCCGATGAACCACTTTACCACTGGCCGAAGGATCAGCCTTATCCATGAAATCCGTACTCCCTGATCTTGTTCTTGTTCCAACTAAGTTTCCCGTGCGCGAGCAAGTTGTCCCGGGCGATCGCAATAAGATATTTTCTCTTCTAACCGGCAGCGGTTTTTTTCACCCGCGTGAGATGGCCTACGGTATGGATCTTCTCGATGAGCACCTGCTCCGGGGAGAAAGTAGCAGCTACAAATTCATGCTTCATGAGATTGATAATATGCTGCTCGCCTACGGTTGTTATGGACCGATACGGCTTAGCGATCGCCGGTATCTTTTGCATTGGTTGGCCGTAGACAGAAACTACCAACATCAGGGTTTGGGCCAAAAGCTAGAAACTGCCATTGCCGCCAAAATACGCTCACTTGGCGGGGCAAAGATCTATGCCGAGATATCCAACCGCGATGTCCATGCTCCAGCCCGCGGATTTTATGAGATTTGCGGCTATAAGTTAGCTGCAGCGATACCGGATTATTATGCCGATAACGATCATAAAGTCCTTTATGTCAAAGATATAAGTGGCTGACAAAGCACATCGAAGCCGCTATCACCACACTCTATGAACGCATCTGATATTAGTAGGCTCGTTGCACGCCGACGAACATTTGCCATTATCGCACATCCGGACGCCGGTAAAACGACGTTGACCGAAAAATTACTGCTTTTTGGTGGTGCTATTCAGTTAGCAGGCGCTGTCAAAGCACGTGGTGAACAACGCCGTGCCCGTTCTGACTGGATGAAAATCGAACGCGAGCGCGGTATTTCTGTAACGGCGTCTGTGATGAGTTTTGATTATGCTGAATGTAGCTTCAATCTCGTCGATACGCCTGGTCACGAAGATTTCTCTGAGGACACCTACCGTACATTAACAGCCGTTGATAGCGCCGTGATGGTGATCGATGCCGCTAAAGGTATCGAAACCCAGACGCGTAAGTTGTTTGAGGTATGTCGCTTACGTGACGTACCGATTATGACTTTCATCAATAAAATGGACCGAGAAGCCCGGGATCCGTTTGATCTGATGAGCGAAATTGAACAAACACTAGCCTTAGATGTTACGCCAGCGAGTTGGCCAATTGGCATGGGGCGCGATTTTAAGGGCTGTTACGATTTGATCCGTGACCGACTTATTTTGATGGACCGAACCAAAGGCGATACTTTAACCGATGGTATTGCTTGCAACGGTCTTTTGGATCCAAAACTAGATGAATTATTAGGTAATGAAATAGCCACTAAACTGCGCGAAGAAGTCAATATGGCACGTGGTTTATGCCCCACTTTCGATATTGAAGCTTATCGCAATGGCCACCTTACCCCGGTTTATTTTGGCAGTGCCATCAACAACTTTGGTGTGCGTGAACTACTTTTGGGTTTAGCCGAATATGCGCCTTCACCTCGCTCACAAAAAGCTGATAAGCGCATGGTCGCACCATCCGAAGACAAAGTTACCGGCTTTGTTTTCAAAGTACAGGCTAATATGGACCCCAATCATCGTGACCGTATTGCCTTTGTGCGGCTTTGCTCCGGACATTTTAAACGTGGCATGAAGTTATTTCATATTCGCGATCAGAAGCCTATGGCCGTCAATAACGCCGTCTTATTTTTGGCGCGCGAACGTGAGTTGGCCGAGGAAGCTTATGCTGGCGATATTATGGGAATTCCTAACCATGGAACGTTACGTATTGGCGATACGTTAACTGAAGGCGAAAACCTGAAATTCCTTGGCGTTCCCAGTTTTGCGCCAGAGCTTCTCCAACGCGTGCACATAGGCGATCCCATGAAAATCAAGCATATGCGCCGCGCTCTTGAACACTTTGCTGAAGAAGGTGCTAGCCAGGTGTTTAAACCCCTAACCGGATCCGAATGGATCGTCGGGGTTGTTGGACCTTTACAATTCGAAGTCCTCGCGGCACGTATCGAAACCGAATATGGCCTACCAGCCAAATTCGAGAATGCAGGCATAGAAGCAGCACGTTGGATAGAAGCCGATGATCCTGCTACGCTAAAACGTTTTACCGACACGAACCATAGCAACTTGGCCGAAGATCATGATGGTGCTTTAGTATTTTTGGCGCGTAATGCCTGGCACTTGAATAGGGCGATAGAAGAAAATCCAGGGTTGAGATTTATGAAAGCAAGAGAGCATAGCGTGTAGATGCTGGATCTCGGCCTCTTATACGATTAGCTTCCACCCAAAAAAGGACGAATCTTATCTACATATGGACGAAATCCTTCCGTCACATCTTCGCGTTTAATTGCACCATCGGGCAATAAATATTTTTTGGGGGGATTTTTATAAAAACAGTCCGCTACTGCACTTTTAAATCCTTCTGTCACATCTCTACCAATTGCAGCCTCTTGTCCTAGATATTTATTCTCATAATCATGTGTAACAGTAAATCCTCCCGTCACGGAGAACATTGTCATGACCCCAGTTAGGTCTTTCTGCCAAATATCTTGGCCAGCATGCGCACTAACGAAGTTGTATTGTGGATATAAGCGATATAATACGCTAGTTATCTGAAATCCCACCTTCTTTAACGCGGGAATATCAGCCGCTATATGGTCAGGTTCGCATTCTGAAGTCGTGACGGCAGTATTACTGCTGCCTACATTTGAAGGAGAATAGGCGTATGGATTAAGGCCAGGACCTGTGCCACAACCTGCGAGTAGCAATGCCAAAAAGGGACCATAACGACGACTGCTCATTTTTAGCCTTACATCAAATGAATTTTTATGAAATTCGTTGGCCCGAATATATCATTTAATATCGAAAGTAATTAGGGAATCTCGCCCTTTGGTTAATTGAGCCTCTTTATATAGCTAGCACACCGGATATATAGCAACATTTTAGGCTTTACGAATCTTATAAGCTTCATAGAACTTATCATTTTATGGGCTTTTTCTCCTTCATTTGAACCCTGCTCCTGGCCCTTCTATAAGAAAGTTAATGGATCAATCACCCCTCACCTTTATAACTGGCGCCACCGGCTTTGTCGGTGCTGCTGTGGCACGTGACTTGTTGGCACGAGGCCACCGGTTGCGCGCGCTCGTCCGCCCAAAAAATGACCGTCGTAATCTTGAAGGATTGGAGCTTGAGCTCATCGAAGGCGATTTGGCCAATCCTGAAACTTACCGGACAGCCCTCAAAGGCTGTCAGGCTTTATTTCACGTCGCTGCCGATTATCGCATTTGGGTTCCAGATCCATCGACTATGCACCGTATAAACGTCGACGGCACGCATGCCCTCATGGAAGCTGCTCTTAGCGCAGGTGTTGAGCGTATCGTATACACAAGTTCTGTAGCCACACTTGGCACACGTAGCGATGGTATACCCACCAATGAAGATACGCCCGTTTCACTAGCCGATATGATCGGCGTTTATAAGAAATCAAAATATTTGGCTGAGCAAATTGTTCATCGCATGATCCGCCAGCATAATTTGCCAGCCGTCATAGTTAACCCCTCGACCCCGATCGGGCCCCGCGATATCAAACCAACCCCAACTGGGCGTATCATCACGGAGGCTGCTAAAGGAAAAATACCCGCTTTCGTCGATACAGGACTAAATATTGCTCATGTCGACGACGTCGCCCAAGGTCACTGGTTAGCCTTCGAGAAAGGCAAAATCGGTGAACGCTACATTCTCGGTGGCGACAATCTTGGCCTTGGCGATATTTTGAAAATCATCGCTGGCATCGTAAATCGCCCGACGCCGACCATCAAAATTCCAAGGCGGTTACTCTATCCCTTAGCCTTTAGTGCTGAAGTTGGTGCAAGATTTTCAGGAAAAGAGCCATTTGTGACACTTGATGCCTTGCGTATGGCCAAAAAGAAAATGTTCTTCTCTTGTCTTAAGGCCGAGCGTGAGCTTGGCTATAAGGCGCGACCGGCGCATAATGCAATTGCTGACGCGATTGCCTGGTTTCGCGAATATAAGTATTGCTGAGGTCAACAATGATCATCGCCGCCATATTAAGCAGTGTGAGCCTATTGGGATGGCTTTATTTGGCATTTTTTCATGGCCAGTTCTGGCGCCCACAATTTGACGAGCAAGCCCAAATGCCACCCTCGTGGCCTAGCGTAGACATCGTCATTCACGCACATGATGAAGCTAATGTGTTACGCCAAACGCTGCCATTTCTCTTTGCCCAAAATTATGCTGGCAATTGGCGTCTTATCTTAGTTGATGATCACAGCCAAGATGGTACGGCCGCCATAGCCACCAAGATTGCAGCCGATGAACATCAATCTAATCGCTTGGTTTGCGTTGAAACGCCAGATATACCCGACGGATGGAACCGAAAGGTCTTTGCCCTCAATGCTGGTGTCGAACAAAGCGCCGCTGAATATATTCTGTTCACCGAACCCGACATTCAGCACCCCATGGATAATATACGCCAATTAATATCACGTGCAATCGAAAGCAAGTTCGATTTAGTTTCACAATTGGCCAAAATGAATTGCCAGAGCGTGATAGAAAATATTTTCGTGCCCGCTTCTGTCTTTTTCTTCGCTATGGTTCATCCATTTCGTCGCAGCAACGATCCCGACAGATCCACTGCCGCCGCTGGGCAAGTTATGCTTGTAAAACAACGGGCATTGCACAATATTGGCGGACTTGCGCGAATAAAATCAGCCGTCGCTGTGAATTGTGAGCTAGCCAAGGCGATCAAAACGAGTGGCGGTGAGAAAGAAACGCCTGGCAAAACGTGGATTAGCTTTTCAAAACAAGTGAAATGTCTGTCCAGATTTTTTGACTTCAGAGATGCATGGAAAATGATCGTGACAAGTACTTTAGTAAGTCAATATCGTTCCATGCTGTCGGTTGTTATGACAATTATAGGTGGATTTATTTTGTTTCTGGTCCCCATCATATTGCCAGCTTCAGGATGGCCGATGGCAACAGAGATGGGATTGGGTGCGTGGTTTATTATGACAGTCATTTATGCCACAATAATTCTGTTTTATGATTTATCGCTTGCCTGGGCCTTCACGTTACCCGCCGCAGGCTTGGTTTATATCGCCGCCGTCACCCGACAAATCTGGCATCTCCGCCCGAAGTCGAACGGGTTATCAACGGACAAGCCCCCCTCATGACGACAGCCGATATTACGTCACTTGAAACACCAAGCGGTAAAACCCGCCATGGTGAAAATTTTCCGGTTGGATCGTTCTTCATTCGCGCCGATTTAAGGCCTCATATACATGCGTTTTACAATTTTGCACGCGCCGCTGATGACATTAGCGATCACCCACTGATGGAACCTCAGATAAAGGTGGCACGTCTCGATCGTTTTGCAGATATTCTGCTTGGTCAAAAGTTCTATGACGTACCAAGTGCGATTGCGATGCGAGAAAGTTTGCTCATCACAAAGATTTCTCCCCAACATTGTTTAGATCTTCTTACCGCCTTTAAGCGCGACGCCGTTCAACTGCGTTATAGCGATTGGGATGACTTGCTTGATTATTGCCGTTTTTCAGCGTCGCCGGTTGGACGTCACGTCCTGGCCCTCCATGGTATTGGTGATACGGCATGGCCGGCAAATGATGCCTTATGTTCGGCGCTACAAATCATTAATCACATTCAAGATTGTGGCGATGATTATCGTGAATTGGATAGAGTCTATATCCCCCAAGACATGCTAGCTGCACACAATAGCAATACCGCCGATCTTTCGCGTGCTGAGGCGACACCTGCTTTGCGCGCAACACTTAGTACTATGCTGGACAAAATTAAGCCGATGCTGGACCAGGCGGTCCTTTTGCCGCGTGTTGTAACAAACTGGCGCCTTAAATGCGAAGTATCGGTCATTTGCGTTCTTGCCGAGCGCTTAACCGAACTTTTGCGCAAGCGCGATCCGTTGTGCGATAATGTTAAACTTAGGAAACCCGCCATCATCGCCGCGGCAACGAGAGGATTGATGCGCGCATGGTTTTAGCAGCGATGACTTATCAAGAGGCTCTAGCGGACATAAAGGCACGCGTTGCAGCCTCACAGACCTCATTTCATGCAGGTATGGCCGTTTTGCCCAAGACGCGGCGGGAAGCCATGTATGCACTTTATGCCTTTTGCCGTGAAGTTGATGACATTGCTGATGACGGCGCCACAGTTGAGCTACGCAAGAGTGGCTTACAGAAATGGCGAGAACGTGTTGCGGCGATGTTTCGCGGTCAGGCGGATGAAGCCATTACGTCTGCCTTACTGATTGCCATTGAACGTTTCTCTCTCGTCGAAGAGGAATTTCAATCAATTATTGACGGCATGGCCATGGATGCTGGCGAACCTATGTGCGCTCCGGATATGTCAACACTTGATTTATATTGCGATCGCGTTGCTAGTGCCGTTGGACGCATATCCGTGCGCATTTTCGGCGATAACAGTCCGGCAGCTATGCGCGTTTCGTATCACCTTGGTCGTGCCTTTCAATTGACCAATATCCTTCGTGACCTTGCCGAAGATGCAGCACGCGGTAGGCTTTATTTGCCAGAAGAACTGCTTAAAAAGCACAATGTTGCAACACGTATACCGCATGAAGTGTTGCGCGATCCTCTGTTACGACCGGTATGTCGTGATTTGGCGGCGCAAGCTAGGAGACATTTCTCCGAGGCCGATCAAGCGATACAGGAATGCCGACCTCAGGCCATGCGACCTGCTAAAATTATGCGCTCTTATTACGGCGCCATCTTCGAGCGTCTGGTAGCAAAGGACTGGCAAAATCCGTCACAGCGCGTAAGATTAAGCGGATGGCATAAACTTTGGCTAGCCATTAAAAACATTGCGGGCTGAGATCACGTGAGCAGCAAGCGGCATATACATGTGATCGGCGCCGGTATGGCTGGATTGTCTGCGGCCCTGCAACTTACTCTCATGGGCGAATCTGTTACCATCTACGAAGCGGCCCCTTTCGCCGGTGGCAGATGCCGATCTTATTTCGATCATGAACTAGATTGTCGGATCGATAATGGTAATCATCTCGTGCTGTCGGGCAATGTCGCAATCCATGATTACCTATTTCTCACGAACGCCCTCGATCAAATGCGTGGGCCAGGTGAGCCCATTTTCCCCTTCATGGATTTAAAAAGTGGCGAGCGCTGGATCGCGCATATGAACAAAGGCCGCATGCCTTGGTGGATTTTCGATAACAAGAAACGCGTGGCCGGAACGCATCCCTGGGACTACCTTTCTGCATTCAATATTCTCACCGCCGGGTGGCAGTCCACCGTTGCTTCAAAGTTCCCAACAAAAAGCTTATTATATCGGCGCTTTTGGGAGCCCCTATGCATCGCAGCGCTTAACACCGAAGCCGAAGCTGCGTCGGCACAATTACTTGCCGCTATTTTCCGACAAAGTTTCGGTATGGGCGGCAAAGCCTGCTGCCCCCTCATTCCTAAAATTGGACTTTCGGAAACATTTGTTCAGCCTTGCCTCAATCTTTTGCGCAACCACGACAGACATGTGAAATTTGGTTTTCGGTTGCGTGGATTGAATATAGCATCAGGACAGATTAATGAACTTGATTTTGGCAGCGAGAAAATTGTGCTCGATGCCAACGACTGGGTTATTTTAGCTGTTCCACCCTGGTCGGCTTCTGAATTATTGCCAGAAATTTTGATACCCACGGAATTTCGCTCCATTATCAACGTACACTTCCGCGTCGAAGTCCCGCATAACCCCGCTGGGTTCACTGGCTTAATTGGCGGTCTTGCTGAATGGGTTTTCGTTAAGAAGGATGTCGTGTCGGTAACGATTAGTGCGGCTGAACGGCATGAAAATATCGCGAGTGACACGTTAGTGAAAATCGTTTGGCGGGATCTTGCGCGTCTTTTCGATCTCGATCCCGAGAAAATGCCCGTTTACCGTATTGTCAAAGAAAAACGCGCAACATTTGCCGCCACACCTGATCAGAACCTCCGTCGTCCACGCGCTTATACACAATGGAATAATCTGGCGCTGGCGGGAGATTGGACTGCAACCGGCTTACCTTCGACCATCGAAGGCGCTATTCGCTCAGGGGTAAAAGCGGCACAAGTCGTTCTCCGTTGGGGAAGTTAGAGATAAGACTATTCCGCGTCTTCAACGGCAAACGCCTCTTCCCACGAACCTTTGGTTGCGGCTTTGCTGTACTCGGTCGCGCGCGCTTCGAAGAAATTAGCATGTTCGGCGCCATTGAGCATTTCATCCATCCAAGGAAGCGGGTTTTTCGCTACGCGGTAGATCGGTTGCAGACCAAGCTGAGTAAGACGGCGATCAGCAATATAGCGGATATAAGCTTTGACCTGGTCGCCGCTTAAGCCCTCGACACCACCAAGTTCGAACGCTAAATCAATGAACGCGTCTTCATGGTCAACGATGGTGTCACAAGCGAGATAAAGCTCTCTCTGGAAACTATCGGTCCAGATGAATTTGTTCTCATCGATAAAGGTACGAAATAGCCGAATGATCGAATGCGTATGCAAGGTTTCATCACGTACCGACCATGTCACGATTTGACCCATGCCCTTCATTTTGTTGAAGCGCGGAAAGTTCATCAACATTGCAAAAGATGCAAATAACTGTAGCCCTTCGGTAAAGGCACCAAAGACGGCTAGCGTGCGGGCAATTTCGGTCGGGCTGTCGACCGTAAATCCCTGCATATAATCATATTTGTCTTTCATTTCTTTGTAACGAAGGAAAGCCGAATATTCGACCTCGGGCATGCCGATGGTATCAAGGAGGTGCGAGTAAGCTGCAATATGAATTGTTTCCATATTGGAGAAGGCCGCTAGCATCATTTGGATTTCGGTTGGTTGAAATACCAGCGCATACTTTTTCATATAACAATTGTTGACTTCTACATCCGCTTGGGTGAAGAAGCGGAAAATCTGGGTGAGTAGATTGCGCTCAGACGCAGCTAATTTGTGTCGCCAGTCCTTGACATCATCAGCCAACGGCACTTCCTCCGGTAACCAATGGATTTGCTGCTGCTTGTGCCAAGCCTCATAGGCCCAAGGATAGCGGAAAGGTTTGTAAACAGGGTTTGGTGTAAGAAGGCCTGACATAATCTGTTTCCTTTATGAGCTTGGTCTAACTACGAGTTGAAACGACGGCTCAATGAGTTTTTTTTCTTGATAGAGGATTCGAGCCGTACTGCATATGAAAGCACAAAATATTCCATTTATGACCATCCCACAGGCCGCAATTATAACAGCTAACACCGCCGTAAGGGTAGCATTTTCCCAATACTTACCTGCCCACCCGAAGGCGACAGCGTAATTAATTATCGAGAACGGGATCGTGACAAGAAAAATAGCAAAAGCATTTGCAATTATACGCCACATTTTGCCACGTACTAATTGTACGCTGACCCTCAATGACGACCGAATACCCTCCGCTGCTAAGGGAAAAACCAAGGCATAACGGGTGCCGAAATAGATCATAATAGGTATCAAGACTAGACTAAGTGCAAGTGCTGCGCGCGTTATTCCTAAGTTACCCAACGTTTTAGAAAAAACAAAGATAATGACACAACCAACCAATAAAACTGGGAGGAAGATCAATAACGTCCAACCCATTATTGCCAAGTACTTCACTAGCATCTTGCCTCCAGCATACAGCAAACCCCTTACGTCCCTCTTTGGGGAGGCGATGATCGGTACGCGCTGGAGGTAAAAAACAATGAAAAAGTAGGATGCCGTATAATAAATAAGTATAAACACGATCGTTGATAAACGACTTGGTTTCGGCGTGCTTTTTATCTGCGCGGCCAAATCCGAGCCGTGGTTTATGAGCGCCCCAAAAATAGCCGCGTTATAGAGCCCAGAATCACGAAGTACCCAGAATTCAACCGGCGACAAAATGATGGAAAAGACGATTCCCCAAACTATCCATTCCAGCCAATAACGCCGAAAGACCTTGAGACCCTCGCACCACAAACTCATACTACTCATTTGATAATCCTGCTTAGTGAATAACTTTTGGATACAACATTACGCCTGCTTTGCCGTTTCTTCGCTTGATGTATGCCGCACCATCTCAAGTAGTTCCATCGACCAGGCTGTATCCATCATGGCAACTTTATCTTTAGTCGCTCGATCGAGCGGCACAGCCTTACCATAATGTTCACGAAAGTAACGTAAAGACTCGAGACCGTTACGCAGTTCCTCCGGGAAGTTCACATCATCGGCCACGCTGTCGAGAAATGCATCAATTTCTTCAAACTTACCAAACATAACCACTTCCTCGATGGCGTGAGCAATCGCGGAGTCCAAGTAACATACAGTTTTACGTGTTTGGTTCATTCGGGCCTCCCCTCGGTAACCGAAGTTCCTTACGCGGCGCCTCCCTCACTTACCTCTTTTGGCTTACTGACAAGCTAAACACTCGTCGTATTTATTTGCCTCCGCCAACAGCGGCTCCGCCTGCGTCCGATCATCATTGGCAGCGAGCGGCATGGCCTGCGCCGGGCGATCAGAAATATGGGCTGCCGACTCTGCCCGCTGAATAGATTTTGAGCGGCAGTAATAAAGGCTCTTCACGCCTTTTTTCCAGGCCGTGAAGTGGATGAGATGCAAATCACGTTTATGGACATCGGCTGGTAGAAACACATTTAAGCTCTGGGCCTGACAAACATAAGGCGTGCGATCGGACGCAAGCTCAATCAACCAACGTTGGTCAAGCTCAAAGGCTGTCCTGAAGACGAACTTTTCGTGCTCACTAAGAAAATCAAGATGCTGGACAGAACCTTCCCGCGTCGTAATCGAACTCCAGGTATCGTCATCAGTCTTGCCGTACTTTTCCAGCACCTGTGTAAGATACTTGTTGCGTACGGCAAAGCTGCCGGAAAGCGTCTTGTGGGTAAAGCTGTTAGCCGCGTTAGGCTCAATACCAGGGGACGTGCCGCCACAGATGATCGAGATCGAAGCCGTGGGCGCTATCGCAATCTTATTTGAGAAACGGTCCTTAAGGCCATAATCAGCAGAATCAGGGCATGGACCACGCTCTTCGCCAAGCTTGAGAGATGCGGCATCGGCCTGCGCTTTAATGTGTTTAAACATGCGCTTGTTCCATACCTTCGCCATCACACTTTCAATCGGCACATTTTGGCTCTGGAAGAAAGAATGCAGTCCCATAACGCCAAGACCGACCGAACGTTCACGTGCCGCTGAATATTTGGCGTTAGCCATGCTTTCAGGCGCACGCTGAATAAAATCTTCCAGCACATTGTCAAGGAACCGTAGGCAGTCCTCAATAAATGAAGGATGATTTTCCCATTCCAAAAATTTTTCTAAATTGAGCGATGACAAACAGCAAACGGCTGTGCGTTCTTTGCCATCTTTGTCGATACCCGTGGGAAGCGTAATCTCACTGCACAGGTTTGACATCTTGACCGTTAGGCCCGCCAACTTATGGTGCTCAGGTATGGCGCGATTAACATTGTCGATGAATAGAAGGTAAGGCTCACCGGTCTCAACGCGCGCCGTGAGGATCCGGATCCATAGCGCTCGCGCACTAATGCGGTGTACGACGCTGCCATCTTTCGGATTGGTCAATGCCCATTCTTCGTCATTTTCAACAGCGCGCATAAAGGCATCAGGAACAACCACGCCATGATGTAAGTTTAATGCTTTGCGATTGGGGTCGCCGCCCGTGGGCCTACGCATTTCGATAAATTCTTCAATTTCGGGATGGCTGACAGGCAAATAGCAGGCCGCCGAGCCACGACGCAGGCTGCCTTGGCTGATGGCAAGCGTCAGACTGTCTTGCACGCGAATGAAAGGCATAATGCCGGAGGTTTTGCCATTACGTCCCACAGGCGTGCCGATCGGACGCAAATTACCCCAATAAGATCCAATGCCACCACCCAGGGCTGCTAGCCAAACATTTTCGTTCCACAAGCCAACAATGCCATCGAGGCTATCCGTACATTCATTCAAAAAGCATGAAATCGGCAGGCCACGCTTCGTACCGCCATTACTCAAAACAGGGGTAGCCGGCATAAACCAAAGTTTACTTATATAGTCATAGATACGCTGAGCATGGTCGCTATCATCGGCGTAAGTCATAGCGACTCGAGCAAACATATCCTGAGGGGTCTCACCCGGGAGCAAATATCGGTCCTCAAGGGTAGCCAGACCGAAAGCCGTCAGTTCCCCGTCTCGCGAACGGTCCACCATGACGTGGGGTCCGCGCTCGACCTGCATTACATCGAACATTTTCTGCCTCCCACCACAGTTAGACTGCGTTCTTCGCGCAATCTATGAGCAACTGTGGATAAGTATACTGTGAAACCTGTGAATTTTCTACAAGATATAGCATTCAGAGCTGGTGATACTACCACATCTCGTATCACTGTCACCGGTTGACAACAGGTCGAAATGAGCGCGGTTAACATCGGACTGCTCTTGATATTGCTAATAAATTCCCTTCCTGACGATCAGGCAATTTTGTTTCTTTTTTGCCCAATTACGCCCACGACGACGCATATTAACTTTTCTCTGCCATCCCTAGCTTCGATCCCAATTGTGGCAAAATGGGAGTCGAATTGTGTCACTATCGTGACGAAGCTTATCTAGATTCACATTTATTACCATAAAAATCGGATGGCCTCGAAGCACCCTTTCGAATCAGTTTTCGGCCAAATCGCGTTTTTTGGGTCACTCAAGGCTAGAAAACAGATATTTCTGAAAGTATAGGGGGGTCGTTTTAATTTACAAAGGCTGTCGATCTCATCTAGATTGGTCCCCTGGTCCACTAGGCGGATAAAGGTTAATAATATGAAGGTTATACTTGCCCAACCGAGGGGTTTTTGCGCCGGGGTCGAACGCGCCATTGAAATCGTGGAAATGGCCCTCGATAAATTTGGCCCGCCTATCTATGTGCGGCATGAAATCGTGCATAACCCCCATGTTGTTCAGCGGCTTGCCAAAAAGGGTGTCATTTTTGTTGAGGAAACCGACGAGGTTCCCGCAGGCGCTGTTACCATTTTCAGCGCGCATGGCGTCGCTGAAGAAATCGAAAGCCACGCTAAGCGGCGCGGATTGCAAGTCATCGATGCCACCTGCCCGCTGGTGTCCAAAGTACATACCGAGGGTCAGCGTTACGCCAAGCAGGGTCGCGAAATTATATTAATCGGCCATGAAGGTCATCCAGAAATCGAGGGCACCCTTGGGCGCATCCCAGGTGTCGTACATTTAATCTCAGAACCGAAAGATGTGGCCAAACTGCAAGTCAAAGATCCTGACATGTTGGCTTACATCACTCAAACAACGCTCAGTGTCGATGATACCAAAGCCGTTATTGATGCGCTTAAAGCCCGCTTCCCGGCCATCATCGGACCGGCAACAAAGGATATCTGTTACGCCACACAAAACCGCCAGGCCGCGGTGCGCGATCTCGCCAAACACGTCGATGTCGTGCTGGTTATCGGTGCACATAATAGCTCGAATTCAAATCGTTTGCAGGAATGCGCGCGCGAAGAAGGCGTTCCTGCTTATCTCATCGAGGATGCCTCGCATCTCGATCCGTCGTGGGTAATGGGTAAACAGGTTGTCGGCATTACCGCTGGAGCTTCCGCACCCGAGGATCTTGTGCAAGAACTGATTGCGCGCCTCAAGCAGATTGAACCGGTTGAAGTTTCTCTCCTGCCTGGCGAAGAAGAAAACGTCCATTTCCGCTTACCGCTCGCCTTGACCAAAGCAGCCTCGCGAACAAATACCACGAGCAGCGCTGCCTAGCCCGATCATCAAACAATAACGAGGTTTAAAGTGTCAGTCCCCTTACGCCAGCAATTTGACGTTGCCCTTTACATCATGAAGCAGAAGCTGCGTGGCAATAAATATTACCCGCTCGTGCTCATGCTCGAGCCGCTTTTTCGCTGCAATCTCGCCTGCGCCGGTTGTGGTAAAATTGATTATCCCGATGAAATTCTTAATCAGCGTATGAGCGTTGAAGACTGCCTTACGGCCGTAGATGAGTGTGACGCACCCGTTGTTTCAATCCCCGGTGGCGAACCGCTTTTACATCGTGAAATCGATCAAATTGTAAAAGGCATTATCGCCCGTAAAAAATATGTTTATCTTTGCACCAATGCCCTACTGATGGAAAAGAAGATGCATCTTTTCCAACCCTCTCCCTATTTCACTTGGTCGGTGCATCTTGATGGTGATCAAAGCGATCATGACCGGTCTGTCTGCCAAGACGGTGTTTATGATAAGGCAGAACAAGCCATTAAGAACGCTCTCGCCAAAGGGTTTCGCGTTAACATCAATGCGACCCTGTTCAATAATGCTTCAGCCGAGCGCATGGCCAATTTCTTTGATCACATGATGGATATTGGCCTGAATGCCATGACTGTATCGCCCGGCTATGCCTACGAGCGTGCCCCGGATCAGGAGCATTTTTTAAACCGCCAAACCACCAAGAATTTGTTCCGTGATCTCTTTCGGTTGGGTAAAGAACGCGTCAAGCAAGGCAAGACAAAGTGGCGCTTCAGCCAATCTTCGCTCTATATGGACTTTTTATCCGGCAACCAGACTTACGAATGCACGCCCTGGGGCAATCCGACACGAAACATCTTCGGCTGGCAACGCCCCTGCTATCTGCTTGGTGAGGGCTACGTAAAAACGTTCAAGGAACTGATTGAGACCACTGAGTGGGACAAGTACGGCACCGGAAAATACGAAAAATGCGCCGATTGTATGGTGCATTGTGGTTATGAACCAACAGCCGCTAATGATGCCATGCGTAATCCTTTGAAGACACTCCTCGTTGCTTTGCGTGGCCCCAAGACTGAAGGTGCTATGGCCAAGGACATCGATTTGTCACAACAGCGTCCCGCTGATTATGTTTTTAGTAAACATGTGCAAGAAGCGCTTAGCAAAGTTCATGCTGAGAAAATACGCCAAGCCAAGTTGCCGGAAACCGTTGAAGCGGCGGAGTGAATACGTAAGACAAGTATTCGCCTGATGACGAATGACGCTATTGACGCGTAGACAGTTTTGGATGCGGAAGTTTAAAAAAGCCGATAACCGTCATGAATAAAGCCGATGGCCAAACAAAGCATCATCACGCCAATGACAAGATCAATAAAACGCCAAATTTTTGGCTTGGTCAGTAAAGGCGCCAACCATCGCGCACCATAGCCAAGACTGAAAAACCATAGCCATGATGCCGTGAGCGCACCTGCGGCACACATAAGCCTTTGTTCGCCCTGATAACGTGCCGCCAGACCTCCAACAATAACGACAGTATCCATAATAGCATGCGGGTTCAGTAGGCTCACGGCCAATGCCACAGCAGCAATATTGGCTCTTGATGATTTGACCGCACTTTTGAGATCAAGGCCCTTAGCACTTTTTGCAGCCAAAAGAGAGCGAACACCGTAGGTTGCGAGAAAGGCGGCCCCGCCAAAGGCAATGATCAGACTTAGCGTACGGCTTGCGGCAAATAATGCGCCGAGCCCCACAGTCCCGAGTGAAACTAGGACAACATCGCAACCAAAACAAATTGTAGCGACCATAAAAACAAATGTTCGCTTAAGACCTTGACGCAACAAGAGGGCGTTCTGTAAGCCGATAACAATCACCAAGGATGCCATGGTGACGAAACCTTTGCCAAAAGCCGCCCATATCATCGGTGGATTTCGTCGATCATTCGTTTTGACGTAGCCCGCAAAACATTCATCGCTTTTTTTGTCCCGCAAGCGAGATGAAAGAGCTCCGGGAGTTGCCGTGGATAGCGCAACAAATTCAATAACACCCGCTTAATGTCTGGTTTGCCATTTTCTAGCAAAGGTATCGTCGCTGCCCGTGGCAAAGTCGTCTCTGCGGCATCAGCGATAACGCGCAAAACGGCAAATGGAAGATCGGCTTCGAGGGCTATTTGCGCAACACAATGACTTTCGAGATCGACGGCTAAACAGCGTGACTTTTCATAAAGCGAACGTTTCTCCTTAACCGAAGCTACAACATACTCCGATCCCCATAGTGGGCCGCAATGGGCTTCCGGGAATTTTTGTACGAGCGATGTAACCCAATCATCGGTGCAAATAGTGACACCATCTTTCGACTGTACCTGCGTACCAACAATGATGGTTCCCGCTGGCAAGCCGGGCTCTAGCCCTCCGGCAATGCCAAAACTTAACAGCCTCTTGGCCCCGCGTCTGACAAGTTCTCGAGCGAGCCAGCGCGCCATTTGCGGTCGCGATGCCGCACAAGCCACTTGCGCTTCATTTATACGACGCGCAATTATCGCTTCTGCTTCAAGACCGCAAAGAATTCCTAACATGTCTAGATACGAAGTGTCCGTGACGAATACTTAGTGGTCATGAAAAACCTATTTTGCTGTGAACGCTCACCTCTTGGCATCCTTTCTAGCGTATTTCAAATACCAAGGCCACATCGGCAGATACAGTATCATTGCATCCAGCGTTAATTTGTTTATTACTTATTTTGCCCCCATTTGATTTGTTGAAAACTTGTCGCCATGAATTGTTCCAACCCTTAACTTCAATTGAATCGACGAGAAGGCTCGCGCTATTTTTACCAAAAAATTCGATAATTCGCTGACAAGCGTGCGGCGGAACTATGGATTCGAGCCTGATTTTACCTCCCGGTGTCGAAACGGCCACCACGGCATTTCCCCAAGGATTGGCCATAACTCGAATGCCTTGTATTTCTGCATTAGTTTTAATAAAGCTGCGATCTTCAAGAACTTTCAGAAGATCGTCATGACCTTTAGATTCAAAACTTTGGTCCTCCGTAGAAATTTGTCGCGTTGCATACACGATCTCGATTATTTGCTGGAGCGCCCGCGATTGCCTTACATTCTCAGCTGCCGCTCCCAAAGTTACCCACAATCCTATAAATACCACGCCCAAAATAATGCCAGACATAAGCAAAACAACTATGCGCTCTTGCCGCGGAACTTCCCTCGCACTTTCAGACGAACCATCAGTCCAATGTTTTTTCTTCTCCGGAATCGAGGGCATATTTCGTGGTGGGTCGATCATCCAAGAACTACTCACAATCTGATATTGTTTCTAAGAGAAAGCGGGTGGTGATAATTGTTACATGCCGAAAGGTACAAGCGTTGCATTGCTTTGTTGTAAATTACGGTAGCGGGCGAGAGCCCAAAGGGGAAAGAACGCCTTATATCCATGATAGCTCAGATAAAAGACGCGTGGAAATCCAACGGCCGTATAGTAGTCTTCGGACCATAAGCCATCACCATTGCGGGTCTCGATCAAATAACTGATGCCTCCAGCAACAGCCATATGATCACCTTCACCTACCGCCATCAAACCTAGCAGTGCCCAGGCCGTCTGTGCTGGTGTACTTATTTTTCCTTCGCCTTTGGGTTGGTCGGGCCAGTAGCTGGCACCGTCTTCTCCCCATCCACCATCGGCGCGCTGTTTAGCGAGCAACCACTTAACGGCCCTACGGATCATCTCATCTCGAGGATCAACGCCGATCGCATTAAGGGCGCACAATACCGACCAAGTTCCATAAATATAATTTGTACCCCAGCGTCCGAACCAACAACCTTCCACCTCTTGCTGAGAGCGAAGGTAAGCGAGGACGGCTTTAACTTGGGGATGATCCATCTTGAAGCCAAGCTGCGCCATCATACCAAGACAGCGTGCGCTGACATCCGCGCTCGGCGGGTCAAGCAAAGCGCCATGATCGGCAAAGGGAATATGATTGAGATAATAAAATGTATTGTCGGCATCGAACGCACCCCAACCGCCATTTGAGGCCTGCATGCCCAGAACCCATTCCGTGCCGCGCGCAATAGCTTTGGCATACTTTTGCCGATCAAATCGATCCAAAGCCAAGATAACCGCAGCGGTGTCGTCAAGATCCGGATAGTGCGCGTTGTTATATTGAAACGCCCATCCACCTGGTCTGACATGCGGCCGCCAATCGGCCCAATCTCCAACGACGTCCAACACTTGTTTGCTCGCCAACCAATCACATGCTTTTGTTAATTCGTCATGATATTGGCCAGCTTCAAGCAACGCATGACAAGCAAGCGCCGTATCCCAAATCGGTGAAAGACATGGCTGACAATACGATCGATCCGGTCCATCGATGACTAATTTATCTAACGCCTTACGTGCTATGATGACATCGGGATGATCGGCGGCATAACCTAAACAACGATACATCATCAAAGTATAAGCCATGGCCGGATAAATCGCACCAAGACCATCTTCACCGTTGAGACGCTCCTTGACCCAAGCGACTACTTTATCAAGCGCCCGTTGGCGCGGCCCTCTTGGCATCAAAGGCTCAAGAAAGCGCAAAATCGCATCAATACCGCGAAAAACAGGATTCCAAATTGAATGCGTGTTGTTTGAGTGCCAGTTTTTGACCCGCTCAGGCGGTGTCACAAATAATTCGTCAAGACCTATATTACGTGGATTGGTGGCGCCCGGTTTGAGTGTCATCAAGGCCAGAAGCGGTACAATTACTGTACGCGACCAATAGGCAACCTTGCTGAGATGAAATGGAAACCATTGTGGTAAGAACATGATTTCAATTGGCATAACCGGTACCGCACGCCACGGCACTATTTTAAATAAAGCCAACTGAATACGGGTAAAGACGTTACTTTTTTCGGCACCGCCGTGCCAAAGGATTGCCTGGCGTGCACGTATCATATGAGGCGCGTCGATTTTATCGCCTACACATTTTAGAGCAAAGTAAGTTTTCACGCTGGCACTCATATTAAAGGCACCGCGATGAAACAATGGCCAGCCGCCATGATTTTCTTGTATGGCACGAAGATGATTAGCGATGCGTTCGTGCAGAGGTTGATTGATTGTGCCGAGGAAGTGATCGAGAAGAATATACTCAGCCGGAATAGTGGCATCAGCTTCAAGCTCGAAAGCCCAATGGCCATCGGCATTTTGCAAATGTAATAGCGCCGCAGCTGCCTCGCTGACCGCTTGGTCAAGAAGCTCGTGTTCCGCCTCTAAGCTTTGGCCGGGTGCCGGCCGTCGTGCGCTGTAAGCCAAATTTGCCATGGTTCTCAATAAGATAAACCCAAACTGCGGCTACAATGCGAAAAAAATAACGTTAATACAAGAGTTTTGGCAAATGATTAGTTGCGCTCCAACCACCTGTAAGCAAAGGCAAAGTTACTTCTTTATGGCCTGCAAACGGTAAAATTTCATCCCCTGCTCCATGGCGGCCACACGATGAACCCAGGTTTGTACACGTTTTAGGATGCTCGCCTTTGTTTCAGGATCAGGACGCACACCCGACGCAAGATGTATAGCCAGGCGCTTCAAGCCACCAATAACCTCCTTGCGATAGTAATCTGTTTTGTCTTCGTGCGTGCGCAAATCAAACCCAACTCTCTGCCAAGCATCAGTAGCCTCAGCCAAGCTGAAAGGCATCGCATTTTTTTCAAATGCCCGCCAAGCGGCAATCGCCGGTTTGTCGCGATCCTCTACTTCAACGATATAGTCTGTATAGGCAATTTGGGCTTTTGGTTTCGTAGCGGCTGCTATAGCGGCCAAAAACCTAAACTTGTCGTCCACGCGATAAAGCGTTTCGCGAGCAATGATGCAGTCGTATTTTTTCGTTTGTGAAAAATTGTTTGGATCATAGGCCATAATCGCATCGTGTTTGCCTTTGCCAGCCTTCACAGACATTTCCATGCCCCGTGCCGCAATGGGAGGATCAGGTTCAAGACCGGTAATATAGACACCGTATTTTTCAGAAATGCTACGCATACGTCCACCTAGCCCTGCGGATAGATCGAGTACGTTCATATCTTTACTTAGACCAAGCGACGACGTAAGCCACTCAGCCACCACTTCCGTGCCGGGTGAGACAAACCCGTCGCCCCACATTTTTTCTGAAATCTCGCCAGGCACCGCATGCCAAAGAGATTTTACTGAAGTCCCAGGCCCCTTTGTCGTGGTCATCGTTTGCGGCGATATGGAGCCTTGACCAAAAATCTTTCGAGCAAATTTCCATTTCCCGATTTTGGCACCTAACTTCGATTGCTCCAGCGGCGCATCTTTCCAGAAATCTTCAACTACACCCACGAAGAATCGCTTGAAGCGCGGCACAAAATTTTCACCGGCAAATTTTTCGATAAAGGCTAGCGGAGATTGGCTCATGTAAAGCACTGATTAGTGACGAGGAATCAAGAAGATAACAGGATTTTGTCTCAGGGGAAAACAAAACACGGAATAGCATTTTGATGTCTATCCTAGATCACTAGGCAATTAAATCCTGATTCGCCAAAAGACGTGATTTTCGATGATCATAAGCCGCTGATATCCAATATAGATTATTGGCACCCGTTTTGCTTTGTATTGCAAACAAGCGGTGCGGTCGACTTCCAGTAAGGAAGATTTGGCTATACGGGCATTTGAACGGTGTAATCCATGAACCGCTTGTATATGCCGTTTTTGGGTCAATCTGACCTTGAGCAAGGAGCAAGCCTATGACCGGTTCCGTAACCAACAACTCGGCATCGCAAGCGCAAATCATGCTGATGCTACAGCAGCTTATGTCCCAAAATAACCTAGCAAACGATCTCGCCAATCAAAACACAACGCAGCAGAATTCAGCGAACACACCCACGACAGCGCAGGCGGCGGGTTTAACGGGTGGTGCGCCCTCTTTTAGTGGCGATGTTTTGGCCCTCTTCGTACAAACTCAAGGAACTTCATCGGCTGATACCGATGCTTCGACACAAAATCCAACTTCTCAAACAAGCGCGTTCGGCCAAGCCTTCCTCCAGCTCTCCCAAGCCATCCAGTCCGGTAATTTATCTGCAGCGCAACAGGCCTTTTCTAACATTAGTCAGGAAATGAGTGCCCAAAATCAAAATGGCCAAACAAGCGATCCTAATAATCCCTTTGTGACAGCCCTGACACAAATCGGCAGCGATCTTCAGTCGGGTAATATGGCCGGTGCTCAGAAAGCCCTAACAACCCTGCAAAATACTTTGGCACTACAACAATATACTCAAAGTCAGAACGGAACTGAGAGTTTGATAAACGCTCTAAACGGTGGTGATACGACATCGACAACCACAGCTGCAGCAGCCCAATTGCCTGGAGTAGTATCAATCACCAACGGCAATGGATCGACGACCACAATTACAACTAATTCGGATGGTTCGATTACAACATCGACGACAGCTGCACCAAAATCTGCTTCTGGTAGTTCATCCAATTCGAATGCTTTACAGGACCTTCTCGCGGCGTTAGATCAATTGGGTACCGTCTAGTATTGTGAATGATTTTTATCGGAAGGCCGTCGCGTGATGGCAGACCAAGTGAGAATAGGCGATCCAGCACCCTGGTTTGATGCCAAGACGATTGCTGGGGCTTCCATTAGTCTTGGTGTCGTCGCCGGACGCTGGGTTGCTCTTTGTTTTTTGGGATTACTCAATGACGCAGAAGTCGTTCGTACGTTGGCTGAGCTGCTAGGCGAAGCCGCGCTTTTCAATGATGACCATCTGGTTTTTTATGGCGTTCTGACAGGACAACCCGACGAGGCCGCTAAATTAGCCGAAGTGAGCCATAAAGCGTTGGGCTTCATTACCGATTATAACGGCGAAATTACAAACCTTTATGGCGCGCTTGATACACCACGACTTATCGTTCTTGACCCACTTTTGAGAGTCGTAGGCAATTATTCTATTGGGAAAAACGCGACGCCGCCGGAAGAACTGCGTACATTTCTTCGCTCGCTGCCCGCAGTCGATGAAAATGCCGGCGTCCCCTTGACCGCACCAGCCTTAATTGTACCGCGTATATTCGAGAGCCAGGTCTGCGATTTTCTGATCGATCTTTATGAAAAGGGCGACAGTGTTGATTCTGGGTTCATGCTCGATAATAATGGAAAAACAGAAACAGTTTATAATTATACTCTCAAGCGTCGCAGTGATTTAGTGATTTCAGATCCAGAAGTACGTGAACTTATGCGTGACAGAATTGTCCGTCGCTTGGTACCTGCCATTGAACGTTTCTTCCAATACAAGCCAACGCGTATGGATCGTTATCTGGTCTCGTGTTATGACGCAACAATCGGCGGGCATTTTTCCCGCCATAGAGACAACATTAATGCGGGGGCAAGGCATCGTCGCTTCGCGGTTTCCATCAATCTCAATCACGACTATGATGGTTGCGATTTAATTTTTCCCGAGTTTGGTCGTCGCGTTTACCGCGCGCCACTCGGTGGTGCGATTGTCTTTTCTACCGGCGCCCTCCATCAAGTCACGCCGATCACGCGCGGTAAACGTTACGCTTTTGTCCCCTTTTTATATGGCGAGGAAGAGGCGCGCTTGCGTGAAGCCAATAACGCTTTATTGCAGGATGGCGAAAAACATTATGTCAGCGGCAAAGACATGCTATTCCCTTCCCCTGTCTAACCTTTTACTCGTAAACGGACGCCATGCGCTTCGCCATTGCTGCTATCGACCGCTATCTCGGCGTCTTTGAAGCCTTCGTTAAGGCAGGGTGGACACCGCTAAAATTATTCACGGTTCCTATGAAGTCGGATTTGGCAAATCAGCAGGCCGTTATAGCCTTTGCTGAAGCAAATAAAGCCGCCATACAACTATCGCGCCTGAATGAGCGTGATCTGGCGGATCTGCGTGAACAAGGGTGTGAAGCACTGATTGTCGCGAGCTATGATTGGAAAGTCTGTGATTGGCGCCCCTATCTGAAATATGGCATTAACTTTCACCCCTCGCCTTTGCCTGAAGGACGCGGCCCCTATCCATCTGTTCGCGCTATTCTTGAAAATAGAAACTCCTGGGCTGTAACCTGTCATCGCTTGGCCCCGGAAATCGACGCCGGCGATATTCTCACCATGACAAGCTTTCCCCTACAAGCGGACGAATGTCATGAAAGTCTCGACCTAAAAATTCAGATGGCTACCAAACAAATGGCCGCCAAGGTGGCGGTTCAGTTCATCCAGCTCTGGGACCAGGCCAAGCCTCAGGGGCAAGGTAGTTATTGGAAAAAATATAGTATTGCAGCTCATATTGTCGATTTCAATAAACCGGTAGACGTTGTTTTGCGACATATTCGCGCTTTCGGCACGACAGAAAGTCTCGCCAACGTTAACAACACTTGGTTGATCGTCAAACGTGCCATTGGTTGGACTGAAAAACATGGACTGAAACCAGGCCAAGTCATTCACGTTTATAACCAATGCGTCGTCGTGACGGCCTTGGATGGCTATGTTGGCCTTCTCGATAGCAACCTGGCGCCACCTAGTGTTATTGCCGATATGAAGGCTGAAACGATTGTTAAGGCTTAATTCTATCAGAAGGAGATGAGGGCTGGATATGATTTTGCGCCGCTCCCGTTTCATCCACCAACTACCCGTTGGTAAGGGCCGCATTCTCATCGTACATGCCATCCGTCATACGCGTTTGCCTGCAGACGATGAGGTTAACACTTTGCTCAATTTTTTTGCTGAACCGCGACGCGTTCCTGAAGATTGCGCACCATTAAACTCCCACCTTCCCTACAATTCGGATGCAATCAAGCAAGCAATTGCGGGACTCTATGAACGTCAAATATTAACCGATAAAACGCCTGAAGAAGAAATGGCCGTGCTCAGCAAAGAACTTGCCGAAACGCATGGGCGCGATCCCGGTGAAATATTAGACCACTACCGACGTGAATTTAAGGAAGGCGCCTCGTCCTATTGGGCCGTCGGTTCTTCTTACGGAATGGCCGACTTTGGCACCGCAACGACACGTGTTGAAGTTCTCCTCATGGGCGATTGTGATATTCAAATGGAAGCCGATTTTTTACGCCGCGAAGCCGCACACCGCGGTATCGATTTACGCGTATCTGCGACCTTTCCTGATGATGTGCGTTTTGCCAGTGAACACAAACATGACGCCATTTTTATTGGTGCTTTGCGCGCAAGACATCTCATCGCCGAGGATCCTCTTCCCAGTCACAGTCCTCATGTCGGCTATATAGCTCAGGCTCATAATCTCCTTACTCAATTACGAACGAGAACATCAGCGCCGATCCTTATTGACAACTTGCCCGAACCGACCGTGCAACCCCTAGGTCTGGCGGAGAGCGGCAGCCATGGACATCGCACACGTTTTCGTCACGCTAATGTCGCTCTCGCTGAACTAGCAGCCTCTATTCCTGGCGTTTATGTCGTCGACGTTGCCGCAGCCCTCGGTCTGAAAGGCTCTGAAAGAATGCTGGACGACGGACAAGTGGGTTTTACCCATTTTGGATCGCCTGGATGGATGTTGCAGCGACCGGAAAGAGAAAAAGCAGCCGTCCATGGCCTTTTTCCTGATACAACAAGCTTGGCACAGTGGGTTGGCGGTGATCCTTATGGCCGCGAAGCAGCTATGGCCGGACCCCATATAGATGCGCTTATGACTGTATTAGGAATGGGCCGTAAAAAATGCGTCATTCTAGATCTCGATGGTACACTTTGGCCAGGCGTGCTCGCCGAAACCGGCAGTCCTTTTGCTTGGACGCCCGAGATAAGCGGTGTTTTTTCATATGTTGGGCTTTATTTTGGTCTCCATGAGGCGCTGCTTTGTCTCAAGAAACGCGGCATTTTGCTGGCCTCTGTTAGTAAAAATGACGAAGCCACGGTACGTGAGTTATGGAAATATCCCGACAATTATCCACGCCAGCGGCTACTGACACCCGATGACTTTGTTACCTGGCGTGTTAATTGGAATGATAAAGTTGATAACATACGCTCGATAGCGGAAGAACTTGGCTTTGCTCTCGAAACATTCTTGTTCATCGACGACAACCCGGTTGAACGCAACCGGATCAATAAACGTTTGCCCGAAGTCGAGGTATGGGGGGAAGATCTTTTCAATTTGAGACGGCGTCTACTCAATGACCCGCGCTTACAACTGCCGGCTATCACCGAAGAGGCGGCAGATCGTAGTAAACTCGTCAAAGCTCAACTTGAACGTCAGCATTTGCGCACCGAAATATTCGACGAAGCCCAATATATCGCGTCATTACAAATAGACTGTCGCATTGAACGCCTGACAGTCATATCGACGAAGTTGACACGCGTCGAAGAACTCTTTCAACGCACAACTCAGTTTAACGCCACAGGCCGAAAATTTTCTCTTGGTGAATTAACCGCATTGGTCGCTAACCCAGCAGCTTATATATTTGTCATCAACGTTTCTGATCGTTTTGGCGACCATGGCTTAACCGGAGCTGCCCTAATCGATAAGGGTGAGATACTAGGCCTGGCTATGAGCTGCCGTGTTTTGGGTATGGGCGTCGAACATAAGTTTTTGCAGCATATCCTTGCAGAAATGAGAAAATCATCGTCTACCCTTAAGGGACTTATTATTGAAACTTCGCGTAATGTTCCGGTACGTAATATCTATCGTGACAATGGTTTTAGTGAAGTCAGCGCCGGTCATTGGCAATATAGCTTTGATCTCACTCAACGATGATAATCAATTGCCTAGTCTCATGCTGATCACGCGTCGTACCTTATGTGTATTATTTGCTTTGCTCATCATCGCAGGTGCTGCTTGGACGATCTGCCTCACGACTTGCGATCCACTGAAAAGATTGCCGGCGCCAGAAAGTAATCTTAGTACCGTAAATGACGCCATGCCGCCACCCAAGGGGCGTATCCTCAACCACGTCACGTTACATAGTGAGAAACTGGGCGACATTGGTATCGTCATTAGTTTGCCGGATCCTTTGCCTACAAAAAAGCTGCCGCTCTTGATTGTACTTGGCGGTCTTGGCACCGGTGGCAACAATATCCGCTACATTGATGATGCCCGAAAGAATGCAATCATCGGATATGATTGGCCGATGCCCATACGCTTTCCAAGCGGTTTTACTCTTATCCAGGAGTTGCCTCAGCTTTATCACCAAGTGATGACTGTTCCAGGACAGATTGTATCCGCCGTCGGTTGGTTATCGTCGCAACCCTGGGCCGACAATACGCGTATTAGTTTACTTGGCTTTTCGTTGGGTGCACTCGCGGTGCCAGCTGTGCAGGACGTCGCCCAGCATAATTCTATTACTATAGGTTGGACGATCATTGCTTATGGTGGCGCTCCTTTGGGCGCCCTGTTCACCGCCAACCCCCACATGAAACCCGTATGGCTGCGCTATGCTTTGGGCCCACTCATCGATTTTGCGCTTTGGCCTTGCGAGCCAACACGCCATCTCAAACAACTTCACGGACACTTCCTGGTTCTCGAAGGTAACAATGATGAACTAATTCCGGCTGCTGCGCGCAGTAGCTTGCGAGACGCAGTGCCAAACCCCAAAGACGTCGTTATATTTGATGGAAATCATATGGGTGTCGGTAAAGATAAATTGGTCCTACTGCAGAGAATTATTCAGACAAGTCGGAATTGGCTGATTAACAATGGCGCAGTGAACGCAATGTGAATCCACATTATTCCGGTATAGCTTGATTGAAATGCTTAAATCTGTTCTTCAATAGATGCTTCCTCTAGATGCCGACCCTATTGCCGTATGACCGTCGCTACATATTATACGTATGTTAAGCCCGCCGCAGGACGTGAAGTTTTCGGTTTGCACGTTGCCGTCGAAAACTGGCTTAAGGCATGGTTCCAATATGGCACGGCAGAGCAGTTTCACTTTCTGATAGCTGAAACAACTGAATGGGAACGTATCTTAGAAATTGCCAAAAACGCGAACCTTGACAGTAAACGTCTGGTACGGCTCGACAGACGTATGGTCAGAGAAAATTTCACACAACTGACGACCGTATTTCGTCTCAGCCCCGATCCTCAGCAGCTTTTATGGCAGCGTGAGATGCTGGCGGGACAAAGGTTCAATTTCTGCGGCTTAGCCCACGCCATTAGCGGCCTTGAAGCGGGGAGTATGCTTGAGCAGTACTGCCTTAGCCCTTCTGTAAATACCGACGCTATTGTTTGTCCTTCACGGGCGGTTCAATCCGCCATTCAAACTTTTTGGGATACTTATAGCGAGTATCTGCATCAGCGCTTTGGCGCTCAGTTTAAATGCCCAGTACAGCTGCCAATCATTCCACTTGGAATTGATGGCGAAAGATTTGCTACACTCACAGCACCTAAAAATCGCAAAGAACAACGTGATAAACTCGGCCTATCAGACGATGACATTGTTTTGCTGTGGGTCGGCCGGCTGAGTTTGGCCATAAAGGCTCATCCTCTCGCCATGTTTCAGGCCGCGGAGCGTGCCGCAGAGCTATCGGGCGCAAAGGTTCATCTTGTTATGTTTGGATACTTCATGCCGGTAGAAAACGAAGCTCAGTTTCGTCAATTGGCTGGTGATTTTTGCTCAAAAGTGAAAGTCACATTTGTAGCCGGTTATGACGCGCGCTTTCCCGATGGTCTGTGGGCAGCCGGTGATATTTTTCTCTCGCTGGTTGATAATATTCAAGAAAGCTTCGGACTAACACCCCTTGAAGCAATGGCAGCTGGTCTACCGCGTGTCATCAGTGATTGGAATGGCTATCGAGATTGTGTGCAAGATGGCGAAGACGGATATTTAGTGCCCACGACACAACCTCCGCCCGGGAATGGACGCGCCCTATCAGAATTGCTACTGAGCGGACGCAATATGTATGGCGGTTATCTTTCTAAAAGCGCGCTCACGATCGCTGTCGATCAATACTTCGCCGCAGAGACCATTGCGCTTCTCATTAACGATAAAGAAAAACGCAAAATGATAGCCGATAAGGCACGTAAACGTGTTCTAGCGGAATATAACTGGAAGCACCTCATTCCTGCCTACGAGGCTTTATGGAATGAGATGTCATCGCGACGAAAAGCTCAAGCTGCTGATAATAGGCCAAAGCTTTGGCCGGCCGCATATCCGCAAGTTCCCGATCCCTATACGATGTACGCTACTTATCCGTCAAAGGCCTTGAATAAAACTGATAAGTTAAGTGTCGTAGCGTCTGCCAATGAAATTTCGAAAACACTTCGTCACGAAGTCAATGTTCTTGCGCTCGATCTCATGGCCACAAGCGAAGAAACCACGAAGTTGATTAACCATATAGCTAATCACAACCACAGCTCGATCGCCAATATATTCAACCTGTTCTCCTCATTGGAACCCGAGCGATTGTGGCGCACGCTGGCCTGGTTGGTTAAGCTCGGCATTCTTCGGATACAAAAATCCTGAGCAAGATCGCCAAAAGTTTACGAAAGAAATTCGTCAATCAAGATTAAGGGGTGCCTTGTTCTATGCGCAAGCAAGTGTATAATAACCGCGTGGCAAATAGATTCATTGTAATTTTGGTACTTCTTGTTTGTAGCTTAGCGGGTATAACGCTGGCAAAAGGGGGGTGGGATTGGTACCACTTTAGGGCAACCCATACCGCTATAGAAGGCACTGTGGTGAAAATTAAACCCATCGCCAAAGGCGATCCGCCCGGAGTTGGGTTGATTGCAAAGGTTCATTTGGAAGACGGTAGAAACGTCATCCTACAGTTTCTCTCCTCGCAAGATCATCTGCAAGTTAGCCAAAAAATTCCCCTGTGGCTTAATAAAGACGACAGCTCTGTGTCTTACAGAAATTGAGCGCGGGAACGTTTATCGCAAAGTCAATATTACCAGGTGTAGCGCACGGTGTATTGCAATTTACTAGTGTCATCTTTTTTGACGGACACAGGAAAGTAAATTGTGTGAGCATCAATCTTATCATATTTGTTGGATGGATTGATAATTTCCCAATCCGGTCCACGGAACATGTTCTCTTTCACAATGACAACCTCGTCGTTGTCCTTGTGGTTAGATAGCGTAATTTCAATAGTCTCTTCCATAGTGTGCCGTGCGTCATCGACATGAAAGTCGACTTGTCTTCTCTCCCCGACAATATCAAAGGCTTCACCCATCTTTATCAATACGTCTTCGTCCTTTGGCGTATGATCGATGATATCTTCGCCAATAAACTCTATCGAACCGTCTGCCTCATCCTGTTTGCTCACGCGTAAGCGCCCGGCAGGCAACGGTATGCCTAGGCCTGCTGCTTTATTGTTTTTGAATTTAAGATAGACATCGACTTTTTTATTACTCTCGATCCCCAGATCGCGGTTCTTCATAAGTGACCCATAGTAAGGCAACGCAGCACCATAATAGACAAATTGCTTTTCGACCGGCACACGCGTGACTGTTGGAAATAATTCAATTTGCTTGGTTGAATTATCAGGGATCGTCGTGGCTCGTCCCAATGTATACAAATGAAATTCAAAGAATGCCTTTTCCGCAAAACCGGCCTTGGTTTCGTCGGATATAAAAGCTTTCGCTGCATCGACGGCTAGTCTGGCTTGAGGCGGTTCCACGTGATGTACGTCTCCCGCAATCAATTTAAGCTTCGCATCATCAAAGCTCGCTCCTGATTTATTAACGATACTTACCCAGGCACCGAGATCAAGATAACCGCCATTACCTTCCTTATTTTCACTATAGAGGGCGTTGTAATCCGCCCACCAGGTAAGGCCTTCAGTTTGATAACTGGTTTCTACCGTTTGTTTGCCTGATTTATCCGTATCCACGGTCCATATCAGTGTGGGCTTGGTAATAAGACCACCCGGCAACTCAGGAAAATGAATTCCCGAATAATTTTTTATACTCGTGACCTTACCCGTCTGGTCTTGAAGTATCAGTCCGCCTGCGGCGCTCAAAAGTTTTCCCGATACGCTTTGAACACCAGTGCCCAGCTCTTGGTCAACAGTAATATCCTGCCCCAAATATCGCTCCAGCAGCTTTTGATTGCTGACTAAATCAAAATGATAGTCCTGTTCCAGAACCGACGTTCCAGATGGATCGGTTAGGGATATGAATGATACAGTTGTGGGGTCTATAAACGCTGCCACATCCGCAAATTTGACGGTATTGGTGCCAACATTCAGATCAATTTCGCGCTGCTCACGGATTACCGCGTAACCTGGAACTTGATTACCATATAGCCACGATCCGTTGTCGGTGTTTGAGAGTGGACGATACATGTTCGGCGATACCGAACCCGGGGAGACTGAGCTATAAATTGTGAGACTTGTTTTATCGGCAGCGACGGCCGAGAAGTGCGGAACAAGCGATAGAAGAAGCACAAGCGTGAATAATTTGTGCGCTTTAATCATTAGGATACCCTTGGGGGTTTGGCGTTGTGAGGCAGATCTCTTTTAGCTGCTATCGAAGCCTATGAGAAGCCTTGTTCAACGTTGCTTTGGTATAGGGATTGCTATGTTGATCTTTCATTATCCCCAAGCATAGCCGCAAGGCCTAAAAGGCCCCCAACCGTGCCAGTTGCCGCGAGACCTGATCCCCGGCCACCATTGTTAACCGGCATGTACTGAGCTATGGCCGAAGCAAGATTGATGATAGGCATACTTTGCAGCCAAATACGCCCAGGCCCAGTCAGAGTAGCTAGGAATATACCTTCACCACCAAAAAACAAATTGCTTACGCCACTGATCATCTGAATATCCATCGTCACCGTTGGCGATTGCACACCAATATGACCCGCATGCACCAAGAGCCTTTCGCCGGAAGCAAGATCTTTCGTAACAACCTCACCTGAAAGATCAAGCCATACCGTGCCTGGGCCAGTTACGCGTTGCAGTATAAATCCCTGCCCACCAAATATTCCAGCTCCGATGTTTTTCTGAAACGCTATATCGAGCACAACGGATTTTTCGGCACACAAAAATGTTTCTTTGCGACAAAACAGGGCCTCTCCATCTTTCAAGGTAACGGGCATAATTGTGCCCGGAAACTTTGAGGCAAAAGCAATATGTCCATTCTTTTCAGCTGCAAAAGTTGTGATAAAAAGACCGCCACCAGATAAACTGCGTTTGATACCTTGCCATAGGCCGCCGCCGGTATTCGTATTCATGCGAATGGCATCCGTCATCCAAGCCATAGCACTTGTCTGGCTATATATTTCTTCGCCGGCATTTAAATCTATGCCGACTGTTTGTAAGGTGGTTCCAGAAATTTCATATTTCATGACTTTTTACTCCGTGCTTGTTATGTTTGCCTATGGCCGTAGGTTGGATCTTAAACTAAAATTTTGTCGTCGTGGAGTAGCTTTGGCAGGTAACGATATTCTCTGGCTAAGGCCTTCATCGTGCTTTAGCCTCGATTAGTCTCGGTGACTTTCTTCTAGTTTTTTGAATGCCACTTGTGAACTTTTGACGATCTCTTCCCTCTTGGCTTTATAGTCAGCGAATAGCTCCGCCACTTGACTGTTCAACTGTGATGCGCCTTTAGGGTCATTCACATTTCCGTTAAAAAGTTTAAATCTAGATTTGCCCTCAATCACAATTTTCTGCATCTGAGATGTGTATTGCTGACACAATGATTGATACGGTCCTTGATAATCGGGAAGCAAATAATCTCCTCTTCCTTTTTCTCCTGCAACCATTTCAGGAGAGCCAACGCCAATCGCGGCGCCCCTACCTGCTGAAGACATATTTCTAGCTGCTATGTGGATACCGCCGATACTACAGCTTACCCATACACCCTTTCCATTCAGGTTTTCTCCGACTGCCGCTGTTCGTCGCGGTGTAACCGTTTCCGGTACATGCTGCTTTGATGTAGTTTTTAAATCATCGTGTTTTAAATCGTGATCATCCTTTTTTTGTTCTTCTTTATCAGCGTGATCATCTTTTTTTTGTTCTTTTTTATCAGTCCTCAAATTCTGCTCTGTATGACATGGCTGCTCGGCCTTTTCAGGCTGGACATGATCAAAACATGCCGTATTGACTGTCCGTAATTTTTTAGGCTCTACCGTTATGTTGTGATTGCCAATTGTTTCATGAGATGGGGGTGGGCTGACTTCTTCTGCAGCAAAAGTTTGCACCGAAGTAAGAAGGCCGCAGATTAAAACTGCAATTATATATTTTGACTGTCCCATTAATTCCACATACGAATAACGCAACGCGCCCAGAAGCAATATGGCTATATTCTGCAGAATATATCAGATGAAGGTTAAGACTTATTTGAGTATAATAATTTAGTTTAAAATTAACTATGTCATATAATTAGACACTCCAGATACCAGCGAAAAAGTTGGCAGCGCCGTCATTTCGGCACGCGCGGTCTATTAGATAAATCCACTAGATAAAGTAGCCCTTTAGATAAAATTGTGGGTATATATGACGATGGTTTGTCATACATCTTCTATCTATAGATGTGCAGAGATACAAATACCGGAAATTTATCAATGAGTGTAGACTGTAGACGAGTTATTGTAGATAGATATCGAACTGTGTGCAGTTTTTTACTTGATTGAGACGCCTTAACTACACGTCAGACAACGCACTGCGCTATTAATTATTCCACACTACAAACTCGGTATTAGGGCATATCCCTAATCTAGATCGCCGCCAATATCCGTATCATTTCTCCATTTCGAAAGCTATCATGTAGCTACTTGCATTTTTACATAAAATAAATATTTTCTATGTACGTTGCCAATCATGAATAGAATAACAATTCTACTTAGCGCTCTCTTGATTGCTGGTATCGGTTTTATCTTTGCCATGCCGTTTTTCGGTTTGGTACATCTTCCCTCATTTTTGCCATTTCCGCTGTTAGATCGGTTCCAGCGAATACAGCTTCTCCGACAAGCCGAACGGGGCAACGTCAATGCAGAATTTCGATTGTCCTGGAACTACTACAAAAATGGTCCATACGATCCGCAAAATTATATAGAAGCTTTAAAATGGAGTAAAAAAGCCGCCGAAGATGGAAATATGAGCGCAGCAAGTAATATCGGAGAAATGTACGCAGAAGGCTCTGGCGTACCGCAAGATTTTCAACAAGCGTTTAAGTGGTTCAAACTTGCCGCTGATCATAATATTGCTCCCGCGCAAGCCGGACTTGGACAATTGTATCGCTATGGCCGCGGAGTTCCCCAAAATAATGCCGAAGCGCTCAAATGGTTTATGAAAGCTGAGACACAGAACGACGCTGTTGCAGAAAATGAGCTTGGCATTATGTACAATAAAGGAATTGCGGTCGATCAAAATAAGGGGGAAGCGTTTCATTGGTTCAAGAAATCTGCAAACAGTGGCTACGCTCCTGCCGAAGAAAATATAGCAGATATGTACTCAACTTACATCAAGGACATGGCTGTACCACAGAATGATGAAGCGGCGTTCACATTCCTTTTAAAGGCTGCCGAACAAGGCGATGCCAAAGCGGAGGCAAAACTTGGTTTTTACTATTTGATTGGTAAGGGAACAGAAAAAAATTTATCTGAAGCTAAAAAATGGCTAGAGAAATCAGCCAATCAGGGCTTTCCCATTGCTCAATTGGCTTTGGGTGTCCTCTATACAGGCGACATGGGTGGTGGTTCGAATCTTACTGAAAGTTATAAATGGCTGAGCCTTGCTGCCGCACAAAATCAGGCCGATGCGCAAGATGTCCTGGCACGAATTAAGCCGCATATGATGGTGGGAGAAGTCGCGGCAGCCCAAGAAATGGTTCACTCTTTTGCTCCTAAGGTTGAAGAAAATTTGGCAACGGTGCCTGAACACAAGTGAGGTTTTCCATAAGCAGCCCCGTTGTTTTCAACTTTTCCCATGGCAGCACGATATGGATTGATTGATATTTAGAAAAAACAGTGCGAAACTGCATAATACAGTTAGTGAGCGCAGACTCTAGGTTTAAGAATAAATTAATATAATATCCTATAGCTTCTCCAATTGTCGATTTTGCAATTACACTCGCAACCCACGATTACGAGATATCTTATGAAGATTCGATATCATATTTTTTCCGGCTTGTTATCGGTTGCATTCATTTCTTTTTCTGCTTCAGCGTATGCCAATCCAAATGAAATGGGCGTTTGGGCGACTTGCAATCTTGTCACTACGCGTATAGGCGCCAAGAATTTGGCGGAAAATAGGGAAACCAATTTACAAATTGGCAGAGAAGCGAATAACAGGGACTTTATATTTTCAAGTTATTTGGGGCATTACACAGATCTCTGCCAACAATATACCCCTCAATTGAGTGCCATGGTTAGTGAGGCACAAGAAGAGTTTCATCTTTATGGTGGTAAAGTGAATGATCCAGAAGGTGCAACATTATTCCAACAACGCGAATTAGATCTCCTTAATGGGTTTACAGAAGAAAGAGAAGAAATTCTCAGAAAATCGAAAGAAGCCTTTGATGAGGCTCGAAAAGATCCCCAGGCTCGGCCAGACAAAGAAAAGAGAATAAAAGATGAACGTGGTTTGCTACATGATGAACGTGAACATCGTTTGGAAAAAGAACATGAAGACTTCAAGAAAAAATTGGCAGAACACAATGAGCATGCCAGACAACATACAAACATAACCAAGTAATTTGTCATTACTTATCCATCAACCCACTGAAAGGATTGATGGATACGATGCCGCTTTGCGAGATGCCCCCTACCATGTCAATAATTGGGGCTAAAGCACGTACAATGCGTTAACTCATGCTGGCTTCTGCAAATTTCACAAATTTTCCATACAATCTGATAGAGAACATTACACTGTAATGTCGGCTACATTCCTAACTAATTTGGAATCGTCGACATCCCATTAGGCACATGTTAGGTTTTATATGTTCGATTCAGTTTGTTTTTAGGAAGTATATGTGAGGTTCATCAGAGAAAACCCAGCGCTCGCGGCAGGTATTGGCCTCCCTATACTGGTCGTTATTCTGTTTTTCCTTGCTGCCGTTGTGCCGTCATGGCTGGTCGCACCGCCGCGATATGATATGCTTTATACGCTTGATGTGTATTATCCCTACACTCTTCATACGGCAGACAGTGACGATGTTCGATACGACGTGGTGGACGGGCATCTCAAGGCCTATAACCGGTGGAACAAAAACAGATACGCAACGACAATGACGCATTTATTTCTGTTTGATGCAGAAAAAATGGCCACACGTGAAATTTCTAGCCCTCCACCTATTCCTGCCGCTGACGATAATGAATGGCATGAGTTTCCTATAGAGGAAACGAAAGGCATGACCCTTGATGCTACATCCGTTGCACCCGACGGATATGAATTTCACGATCATTACGATACCGGCGAATTCTTCTGGCCAATTTTTAGTAGTCAGCCGGATAGGGAAAGAATCTTTATTGAAAAAAATGCACGCACGATTAATTTGGCAATTCCTGGATCTTCAACTTATCAACGAGGGAATCCCCATTTCTTGGGCTGGATTACATCGGGAGAAAAATAATGACAGCCTCGTCTCGAGAAGAAGCTCTAAAGCAAATTGTTAGTCTAGCGCATGAGCACAGGCTTGCATCGAGAGAAATTGCTGCAGCTCTAGCTGAGCCGTCATCTTTTTCTAAAAATAGGACAGCGCTTTTTTTTGCCAGCATAGGCGGTGTTTTTATCTTTTCGGGAATTGCCGCCTTCATCAATATGTTTTGGCAAGATATGAATAGCCCGTCGCGTGTTATTATTACTCTGGGGTCCGGCTTGGCTTTGTTTGTAACTGGTTTACTAGCAGCCAATGACGTCCGCTATCGAAAGATTAGTGCGCCTATTTTACTTGTTGCAGCCATTTTGCAACCCACGGGATTGTTTGTCCTGCTCCATGAATATTTTCCTCCAAGCAATGATCTGCGTTATGCCGGTTTGTTCGTTTTTGGCGTAATGTTAATCCAGCAATTTTTTTGCTGGTGCGCGACAAAAAGACCTGTGTTGCTGTTTTTTGCTCTGATGTTTGGCAGCGCAACCATATCAATCATTTTCGATTTGCTCGGAATCAGCAATAAATGGAACGCAGTCATTGTCGGTATTTCACTATTAAATTTGGCTTATGGTTTAGCTAAAACCAACTACCGACCGATGGCAGGATTCTGGTTTTTTCAAGGAAGTATTTTATTATTAGGCGGCCTATTCGCGGTTCTACAAAAATCAACTTTGGAGCCTGTCTATCTCGGCGTCACCTGCTTCACGATTTATATCAGCACAGTCATGCGAAGCACCACATTAATGGTCGTTAGTGTCATAGCGATGCTTTTTTATATCGCTTATTATACGGAAGAGCATTTTGTCCATTCAATCGGCTGGCCTGCTGCCTTAATTTTGCTCGGCTTTGTTTTCATCGGTACTGGTGTCGTCGCGGTAAGACTAAAGAAAAAATATATCACCCATAACCCATCATTAAATGGACTGAAGGCGGATGTTATTAGTAGATATCGAGAAGACTAGAGGGCACTCAGCACTACCGAGAGTGAGCACTACCGAGAGTGAGCACTACCTGAATAAAAAGACAAAAAAATTAAATAAAATCAATGCTTCGCACATTACACTGTAATGTTTTTTGTTCATTCTTTAGTTTTTCCTTTCCCATCACCCCCCTGAAAGGATTGGTGGGTACGATCCCGCTTTGCAGGATGACCCCTACCATGTCAACGGCCAAAGATAACGCGACACGTTGGCATTTCAAGAACTTATCATGTCGTTTCGTGCCTTAGAGTGACAGCTGCGCCCCCATGACTGACACATAACTGACACAAACTTTAGTGGTCTGAAGTCAACTGCATTAAGGTTTAAATCCGCAAATCTAAGCCATGCTCAGTTCTGCATTATCATCAAGTCTTCGTGAAGGGGGGCGTGAAAAATACCGAATGCTGCCCTGATCAACTGTTATTAGTTTTTGCTGTAATGAAGCTACAAACTTTTCGACAGCCGCCGGAGTTATATCTTCACCAATAATTTCCAAGACCAAATTCATTCTATCTGCCCCGCGCCGCGTAGTCGTAAAATTCTCAGGAATAAGACCATACTTGGCTAAAACAGTTGCAACTCGCGCGAGGGTATCCGGTTGAGCGTCCATAGAAATAACGATTGAGTGGCTATCTGGCCTCTTGTCTACAATCTCTCCAGAATGAACGACAATTTCAACACCCGATCCGCGTAAAACCTCAAAAGGAGAAAGCAACCTTCCGGCCTTTCGGTGCATTAAAGTTAAGTTGAACCCAATCCAATCAGAGTCACATCGAGCGTCTGGACTAAACAGCCCCAGCAATTCGCCGTAAGGCTCCATGAATTCTTCAAACATGGCGCGGTCAGAGTCTGAAACAAGAGAGGGTTTGGCATCTTTTGGCGTGACGGTGAAGTGCTTAACTCTAGATTGTAAACCTTCGTCCCATTCGGCGGGTGTAGCGTCCCATTCAGCAAGTTTAGCCTCAACCGAAGAATCAAAAATATTAGCTAGGGTCGGAATAATTTGGTCGTAATCGATCTCGCTCATTTTAATTACTCTTTCCAAATTGTAGCCAAAAAAATGACTAATACGCTGCTAACACACATAACTGACACAAACTCTCTCCGTGTACATATTGTCATTGCTCATTCTTCATTAGACGAGCGAATGGAGAACTTCTAGCTTTTTGTCTTGCAACTGCTTCTTCAGTCGTTGGTAAGCTTTCGATATCCAAGTCCGCAAGTTTCTTAAGCATATTTTCTCGACTATCTCTCACAAGCGCGGGAGTTAAAGGATGCACACCCCCTTCTGGATCTATCACGGCTAAATCTAAAACTGGCGTATTATATTCCGCAAGGTTAGTAGCGAGTTTACCAGCATCCATCAGAACGGGAGCTCCATTTGCAGTCTTAGCAGTAGTCACTTTGAATATTGCGCCCTGCTCTCCTTCTGACTTAAAACTTAATCCACCGGAACGCGGTCTGTAGCCATTTCCATGAAAAACAGAAAACCAGTATTTTTGACCGGTATCCAAGTCAGACAAATACAAAATAAGATTGCTGCTCTTACCCCATCCCTTATGGTCTAGCGAGGCTACCCATATGCCTACAGGACACCCAAATTGATAATCTGCCCGCTGTTCAAACTCACTAAAACTATCAGTCATTATTTTTTCCTGTAAATATCCAAATGAATTTAGAATATAATTCCTGCGACTTAATAGATTGATACGCCCCTATGACACAGACATAACTTACACAGCCACACTGCGATATAGCGGTTAGCTAAAATTTATTCCCCAAATAAAAATCTGGCAAGCATTCCCTCTTGATATCTTTTTGCCAGTGGTCCTAAGCCGCGTTCAGCATCCTCGGCACTCGCATTATTAATTTCATATGCGGTTATAATTTGAGTGCTAGTTTTGAACCCTAGATCAAAATCTGTTTTCACACTTCGTAGATCTAAAATTTGGTCAACACTAGTCTCATTGACATCCGAAGCTCTGACAAAATTCCTGCAGACTCCATAAACAGCTTCCGAAAAACGCCGGTTGATTCCAGTTTCACCATAACTCGTTTCCGTAAGCGCGCTCTTTGCGGCCGCTAAGATAGCATCACGTTCGGTTGGAATGAGTGCAATCAATCTTGAGCATATTTCGTCTCTTGGAAGTGCTATCTCTATTTTAATGTTCGGCTTTGTTGGCCATTGGACAATTTTTCTCTTTTCATACAGTAGTCTGGCATCACAAGGATGTTCAACAAATAAGGCTGTTTTGCCGGCTGGTTTATTAACAAGGTAGGTGAAGCGGCGAATGTAACCATCAGGCCAGTTAAATCGTCTATGGCCTTCGTCAATGCTTACAGCCGTGATATCGTTTCCGGTAAGAGTACTCACTTCTCCGTTAAAATCATCTGAACCAATGTACCGATCAAATAGCATCATGCACGTCCTATTAACTAGGTGTGACTTGCCGATTTGCGGTACACCATTTAGGTGAATTTCGATGGGTGACGGGGGAGCATCTAACCAATGAGTCAAAAGAGCAGCGCTGAGGCGAACAGCCGTTTGACTCAGAGTTTCCACTCTCTCAATGGTTTTAAATGCGTTGGCTGTATCAGTCATGTTTCTAAAATATTTTTTAAATCAATCCGCGCTGAAAAGTATCATATAAACTCCTAAAGAAATACTTTCATTTAATGCTTTAAGCATTGATTCTAAAGGAAGTTTTTGTGCCTCGATGCTTTAAAGCATTACGACAAAGTGCTTTTAAGCATTTTGGTAAGTACACGTGAAAGCATTTCCTGACGGAAATGCGCCGCGTGTTTTACGCGCGACTGAGGTGCGCCATCCGGCGCAGCAACTAAGTCAGTCCGTGGATTTTCTTGGACTTGATATTGTTTTGTGAGGCAGGAACTGATGGTGCAGAATCCCTGATAACAGCAATCGCGGTTTGCAGACTATGAGCCGTCAGTAAGCGTAGTTTGCGTTGCTTGATTTCAGCAAGTTCAGCAGGCGCGATTGGTGCGGCATTTTCAATTGTTTCTTGCCGTTCTGCCATGAAGAACATGCGGCGTTCTTGATAGCTTCGCCAAGCCTCTGGCGTGTTTTCGCTATAGGCATATTTCTTCGCCTCCAGAAGCTCCGTTATACAAAAAAGCCGGAATGCTTCGTATGGGCTTATGGCATAAAAATCCTTGAACAACTGAACTGGCCGTTTATTGATAAGCCCTACCGTCCTATTTCTAAGCAGCCATCTTACCTCAACCTTACGGAATACACGCTCGGGAGCTGCGCCGCACACGGCAGTAGCAACCTCATGAAACCGTGATTTCATGAACTCAGTTGAGGCCATGGCCCAAACGCTGAAACTAGCCTTTTCTCTTGGTTTTCTTCTGCTGCCGTAAAAATCTATGAAATAAATTTCAAGGTCAGCGGCTTCAAGAAATTTCCCTGTAACCGTATCGTCAATTCTTTTGCCGTCCTGAATGCGGGCCTGATCTTTTGAGTGATGCCAGTTACTTAAAATCCCGGTTTTTACCCTTCTTCTGACGGTATCAGGAGGGCCAGAATACAAAACCACAAGGCCGCCATCGACAAAGGCCGAGGCTAAACCCATATTTTTAATGAGTTGCTTTAATCGCGCGCGATATTGGCGCGCATTGAGGCCAGCCTCAATCATCATGGTTATCTACCAGCGATGATTAAAGCTTAGCGGCTAATCGAGCTTTTGGGGCGTCGGCAGCTTCCCACGCTGTTACCGCTACCCTTAATTTGCGGAGGGTTTCGTCAGGAATATTTGTCGTGCGGATCAACTGGCCAAGCTGTCTTTTGCCACCGCGAAGCGTGATTTTTTCGGCACTATCAACACGTTCGGTTACGGCAATTGTTATTAAGCCATCGCCGACTTGCCGAGGAACAAGGTATTCATTTCCATCGATGACAAAAACATCCCCAACAACTTCACGAGGGTCGCCATCGATAATTGTGGCAACTGGTGCATTGGCCGGACGATGTGGTTGAGTAGCCACGCTTTTTAAACCTTTGGCTGGAACTGCGCTCAATGGAGGCAGCTCATACAAACAATCTGAAATAACTTCAGCATCATCTAACATAGCGCTCTCCAATGGGTTTATCAAAATGGTTTCATCAAAAATTAACCAAACCGGCACGTAAGAGTTTTCATAGGCCGATTGGCAGAACGAAAGGTATCACGGGATAAGCCATTCAAAAATCACGGAATTACTTTTAGGAAATACGGATAGGAAGCTGCAAATTTTTGATAGCAGTTATGGTTGCTAAATATTTAATTTGTGGTTTCGGGAGCGAAGAGTCTGAAACCCGGTCATTTGGGTATCAGGTATCAAGCGTTATTCGCGTACGTCCCATCAGTCGTTGCCTTGCTTCGTTGCCAATTTGCCCAGCAGAAGTTTTTATCTCAAGGAGCCACGTCCTGTCCTCTCCACGACGAAGCCGTAGTGCCTGCTCAGTGGCTTCGAGTTCTACGCCCGTTGCCGCGTTTAGAAGGCGCGCGTAGTGATGAAAGCTGGCATCCCGCTGGTTTCCCATGCGAGCCAGTGCGGCAGCTCTTCGTGTGATGTCCTGAATGCTCATGGTATTTTTTTATCCACATCAACAAGAAATGTCGATTGATGTGTGGAACTGCATGTTTTTAAAGAGAGAATGCAAGCCGTGTAAAGTTTGTGCTCTATGTAAAATTTGCGAAGCTTGATACGCCCTGAGACGTCCTGAGACGATCTGTTCTCATCTGTTCCGTTTTTTTAAACTGATTTTGAACCATATCTGATAATAATTTTTTAGGAATTTTCTCCTAAACTAAGATGATGGATCAGTCTCATAAAAAGTTTTCAGCGCGTGAGTTTTTAGTTGGCATGAGTGGCCGCTTTGGTTCTGTTTTAGACATTCCTTACATGCTGCCTTGTGATTGGAAGCCCGATATTAAAGTCATTATTGGTAAAGCCTGGAAGAAGCAGGCGAAGAACGGCAGAGAGTATTACAAGATGAAGTTCGATGCCTTTCGTACGCCATCAGGTAAGGCGCTCTACGCACAGGCCTGGTCACGAATAAAGGAACCTCGCGAATATGATGTTTATTGCGATGAAAAGGACGTACCCGTTATCAATCTCTGCCCTCTGTTGGGAAGAGAACCGATCCAACCCTCATTTTCTGGGATCTGGTGACGTAGGGTAGGAAGAGTTTGTTGTTGGTTTGGTTGTTTGTGTTTTTAACGTCTGATTAAGATTTCTCCGTTCTTGGGCTGATGGTCAGCTGCAAGAGGTGTCTTACGTACCGCGTAAGCTTTAACGCCGAAAGGCATTGCTTGCGGGTGACGTATGCCGGTAGCGGTTCTCAAGCATCATTTTTGCCGTCGTGGAAGTACTGGGCCTAAAGCCCATGCTCATGCGGCTTATCTCTCAGGCACCAAGCTCAATGACGGTAAGGGCAAAACAGCTGACTTCAGGCCTAAAGGCGGCATTCTTCATGCCGAGTTATGGGTGCCAGAAGACGCACCACAATGGGCCAAAGACAGAGGCGAGCTATGGCGTAATCTAGAGGGCAGGGAAGACAAATCGACACGTCCAAGCAATGCTATCCTGGCCCATAAGTTCATTGGCGCTCTGCCGCATGAATTATCTTTCGAAGAAAACGTCCGTTTCGTCAAAGATTATATCCGCGAGCAATTTACACGCAGGGGTTATGCCGCCGATTGGGCCATACATGCCCCCGATCCAGGTAGTGATAGCCGTAACTACCATGTGCACATCATGGTGCCCCTGCGTAAGTTTGAACACGGCACCTGGGCCAAGAAAAAAGACCGCTATCCAAAGAACTCACCAGCCTTAAGTCTGTTCATCAAAGAAAAGCAGCAAGCCTTCTTTGATCTACAAAACAGATACCTCGAGAAGAACAACATAGACGCCTACATCCACCGTAAAAACGGCAGATGGACGGTTACCTATGAACCTATGCCATCAGAGGCCAATACAACCCTGGCTTCTATGCATGCCCAAAGACCTCCCTACATCACCAAGCCGATCATTCGGCCCTCTCTGCCAGCGACGAAAAACAGCCGCGTTGGAATGGCAGCCCTCTTTAATCTCGCTTCGCGTGAAGTGACGAGCCAGCCTAAACAAAACATCAATCACAGTTTCAAGCTCAGCTCCGGCACCAACGGATGGCCACCGCAAGCCATCGCTGATTGGGCGTCGTGGGGCCACAGAGAAACCATTCGGTTCTTCAGGCTTTGGCCAGAGTTGGCATCAGGCAACTCAATGGCCATGGGAGGGATTAGCCCATGACAGAAAATGAAATCGAAATTCCTGAACTCCGAAATCTTCCTGGGCTTGCAACCGCTGATCAAGTGGCTGCGGTCCTTAAATGTTCAAAACGTCACGTCTTACGCGAGTGCCAAGCAGGAAGAATGGCATTCGTGAATATCGCCGGAAGATTTTTGATCACTCCCGATAGCGTCAAAAACTATATTCAAGAAAGGATTATCTCATGCCGAAAAGAAACAAAGGCGCCTACATCAAATGGATTAAAGAACGCCAACTCTGGTACATCATATGGTTCGAAAACGGAAATATCCGTAAGAAATCAACGGGCACTCGAGATCGCAGCCAAGCTGAGCAAGAACTCAGCAAGCACATCGTCGCAAAAGACCAACCAATAGATGTTGTAAGCCCTGCTCAACGGAAATTGGCTGATGTGCTTGCGGCTTACGCTGAAGAACATGCAGTGCATGTCGCAAGCAAAGCCACAATTGGCCACAACATCAAATCACTCATTGCCTTCTGGGGTCATCGGACAGTCGCAGAAGTAAGGCCAGTTTTGTGCCGTGAATACCTAAACTACCGGAAAGAAAAAGCGAAGCGGGAACTAGGCATCGCCTTATCCGATGGAACTGTAAGCCGCGAATTAGGTGTTCTAGCGGCAGCTATCCGGCATGATTATAAGCAAGGCCGTCTTCCCTCCCTGGTTTATGTATGGAAACCTTCGCCGAGGGCACCAAAAGACCGCTGGCTGACGAGAGAAGAAGTTGTTCAGCTTCTAAAAGCAGCCAGAGCACATCAAAGGATAAACCACAAGACAGGTGAGCTGCGTACGCATTCATATTCAAGATGGCATCTTTCGTTTTTTATCCTGATGGCGCTTTACACCGCGGCACGGAAAGAAGCTCTACTGACCCTTAAATGGTCACAAGTCGATATGGAGCGCTGCATCATCGATCTAAATAAGGCCGGCGACAAAATCACCAACAAGCGACGTGCAATCGTTCCTATTCCAAACAGACTGATGACGTTTCTGAAAATAGCAAAACGCCGCGCCCCGGAAAATTGCGCGGATTGCTACGTCATCGAATATTACGGCAAGCCTGTCTTACGGATCGATCAGAGTTTTCGTCGTGTTGCGCGAGATACGGGATTAAAAGGTGTCACGCCACATACATTGCGTCATACCGCGGCAACATGGATGGCTCAGGCAGGCGTACCGATATGGGTGATTTCAAAATATTTGGGGCATACGAGCACGAGGACGACAGAAAGGATTTATGCGCATCATAATCCAAGCTTTTTGGTGGAAGCGAAGGGGGCGCTTGAAAGACGTCCAGCAAGCATTTCAAGGACAGTAAAAGGTATAAAACAGAATACATTGGGCTAGTACTCAATAATAAATTTTAATAAGTTTATTGGGGGATGGGCTAATATTTTAATAAGACACTACGATCAACGTTGAATCTGCGGGTCATACCTCCAATAATGTAAAACTATTCATAAAGTTGGGATTAACCGCGCAATGGCCGAATACAGCTCAGTATCGTTGTCACCTCCTAAAGATTGGCAGGCGTTTGAGCGTAAGTCGCACACGCTTTATCGGCTCCTCTTGAGCGACCCAAATACCCAAATGAACGGCAGGAGTGGGCAAGAGCAGCATGGCGTAGATATCTATGGGCGTCGTAATGGAAGCGGCGTTCTGGTGGGCATCCAATGCAAAGGAAAAGACGGAAATTATGGCGGCGCCGTATCTGACAAAGAATTGCGCGCAGAAGTAAAAAAGAGCGAGAAGTTTAAACCAGCTTTAGATGAATTTGTTTTAATTACTACGGCTCCCGACGACCAAAAGATTCAGGAGGCCGCGCGACTGCTAGAGCTTGAACTTAAGACAAAGGGACGAGATCTTAAGATCACTGTCTTAGGGTGGGGGCAATTACAGCTTGATATTAACCGTTTCCCGGAGGCTCTAAGAGAGTTTCATCCCGACGCAACCATGTTCTCGGATCAAATCCTTGCCGGCACGCAGAAGGTATCGCAAGACGCGGAGCAGATAAAAGAGCTTCTTGCTGAACAGGATAAGAAACAGAGCACAACTAACGAAGAACATACTCGGCAGTTAAGTGCCATTCAGTCCATGGTATGTTCAATGCTAGTTGCTGAAACCAAGCAACCTTCTGACGCTCTTAATAAACATATAAATGGTCAAATAGACGGCTACAGAGATTTAATCAACGCGGGTAAGTCGAGAACCGCTATAGGCTTGCTAGAAAAATTAAAAAAGGAAGCATGGAACGAGGCAACGCCCCGAATCAAATTCCGTATTCTTGCAAACATAGCCGCAGCACATCATCGGTTGCGGGATTATGAACTCTCAGCAGATATGTTTATTGAAGCATATGAGTTCGATAAAAATGACCCTGCTGCCGCCGCAAACAAAATTGCTGGGTTGTTAATAAAGAAGCAAAATAAAGAAGCTTGGGAATTTGCAAAAACTGCTGTCCAGCAATTCCCAGATGATCCTAATGTAGCCTTGCAACGACTTCAGGCACGAGACAGTAGTGAATCAGTCAATGACTTATGGGCGCATCTAACACCAAACCAGCAATCCAATCCGGACCTTATTGTTTATAGAATAGTGGCTCTGCGAGAGGATGTTAATAGGGAATGGGTTGCAAAAACAGCAGAAGCCATTAAGGAGCATCCCGACAATCTTAAACTTCAACTCCTTAATGCCGAAGCAGCGCTTGAGCGCGTTATAGGTCGTGACCCTTCAGCATTGGGGGCGGCAAGTGACGAATTGCCAACTCAGACGGAAATACTGTCGGCGGCCGAAATTTTCGAAAAGCATTGGAAACAAACGTCAACCTTAGAAACGCCCGCTGACGAACCAGCCGCCCATAATGCTGCGCTAGCTTATGCCGTGGTGGGGCGTAAGAAAGAAGCCGCCAAACTTCTTGATGATGCTTTCGCGCCTGATTTTAAAGCCGAAGAGACAAAAAGATTTCGGCTGCTTCTATACATAGATGCAGGTCAAAGAGACGAGGCAATTAAGCTCGCGGATACTTTATCCGATTCGCCTAAAAACAGAATTTTTCGAGCCGATATGCGGGCCAAAACTGCCCCAATGGAGGCACGAGAGATATTAAACAACCGAGAAACATACTCTGACAAAACGGACGTAATTGCTGCCGCCTTGAGCACTATAGACTGTTTTCTTGTAGAGAAAAACTATACCGAGGCGTTGGTGGAAGCACAACGACTGGCAAAGCTAATGCCTGACCACCCGCAATCATCGCTAGCAATTTATCATGTCAAAAATGAAAATGGGGATGCAGATGCTGAAAATTATCTTGATGAGGCACTATCTAAATTAAAGCCGACTACTGATTTTCCGACTCGCTTTATGGTCGCAAATGCTTTGGGTGGCAGTCAACGAATAAGCGATGTAGTGGACGTCCTTAATGGCTATGTTGCGACTAAATATGACGCACCTGCGCTACGAACCTTAATAGCATCTGCCATCAACGCAGACCGACGAGTTACGGCTGGAGATTTATTGGCTTCTTTGCCAGATGATTTGAAAAAAATGCTATATTATGAGAAGGCAGCTGCAGCGCTCGCGCTTAGAGTTGGTGACTCTCAGAAAGCCGAAGAAATATTGCGCCGAAACATGGCCCTCAATCCGCGGAGCCTTGAGTCAGAGCTTCAGTTTCTACAAATCCTTTTACGGCACGAAAAAACAGAAGAGCTGAAAAAAGAGGTTGCAAGGTCACCGAAAGAATTCGACGGCTCGCCTGAGCAATTCATGAAATTTGCCCAATATAAGGAGGCGTTTGGCGATTGGCTTGAAGCTTACGACTTGGGATATAGAACTCTCCTTAAGGAGCAGTCTAATTCTCAGGTCAACTTGTTCTATTTTGGCCTTCTCATGCGTCCTGGGCATACGAATGAGCTGAACATCTCTCCGGGCAAAGTTGACGTGAATATGGCCGTCGAGCTGAAGGATGAAGACAATAATGCACAAACATTTGTCATTGAGCCAGACCCAACATTAAGGCCCTCTAATAAATATCTGGCTCCAGACCACAGACTAGCAAAAGAGCTTATGGAAAAATCCATTGGCGATGAATTGATAATGCCAGATGGAACAAAAGGAACCGTAAGCGGAATCAAACCGAAAGAACTGCACGCACTTCACGAACTAATGCGGGATTTTCCTTATCTATTCCCAGAGGAAAATGCGTTACAGCGCGTCCGCATAGGTTCGGGTCCAGATAGACATAAAGCAATATTTGATAAGGTTCGTGCGCGGGCCGATGCATCAGACAAAATTGCCGATGTGTATAGCGAAGGTCATCTCACAATAGCCTTGGCGGGTGCGCTCCAAGGAATAGACCCGATCTATACCCTCCAGTGGTTGATCACCGCAGGGAAGACCATCAAAGTTTGTGACGGACTTCATCCAGAACGTAATGCTGCTCTGGCGTCTATCGAAAAGAGCGCAGGAAAAGGATGTGTAATTGATGCCATTACTCTTCATGTGGTCCTACAACTGGGAGTCCAAGATGCACTTGTTGAGATCTTCGGTTCTGTTGGAATTACCGCCGGAACAGTGTCACAAATCCAACAAGATATTCATGACCTCGAAAGCAGATTAGGTGAAATGGACAACTCCCTTATCTGGAAAGATGGCCAAGTATACCGGCAAGAGCTAGCTCCGGAGGACAAGAGGCAGGCACTTGAGATACTTAAAGGCGATTTAGAGTGGATAAAGAAGAATGCCACCGTTTTGCCTGCCGTGGGAACGTCCGACCCATCACCACAACTAAGTCAGATTATGGAAAAAGGTGGTAGTGAATTCCTGGATGACCTCTTGGCGGCGCAAAGTAGTGGACGCATTTTTGTTTCCGAAGACATGATTCTGCGTCGATTAGGGGAAACAGGATTTGGTATTGAAGCTACATGGCTTCAGCCTATCCTTATGAAGGCAATAGAAAAGAATAAATTGCCGTATGATAAATATGGCCAAGCGGTAGTAAATTTTATTCGATCTGGATTTGATTTTATATCAGTTGACCCAAAGCTATTGAGATGGTCATTAGGTAATCCTACAGACTTGTCTGTACCTAAGAATTTTCAAATTATGACCAGCAGACTCGGCAGTGCTAGAGCGGATATTCGTTCTCACCTCACGGTAGCTTTGACCGCGATAAAGGAAATATGGAATGATAACTCTTTGCCGAGAACTCTTCGAATGGCTTGTGTCGGCATCATTCTTGAAAATTTATGTAAGGAACGTCCCCTTCAACACATTGCTATCATTTTAAATGAATTTCTCGGCTTTGGGCGCCTTATTTTAAGAGACACGGATTTTCTCAAATATCTTAATGCATGGGCTCTTGGCCACTTTATTACGCCGCCAGCAGGATAATAACACGGCGTGTAAAACCGTGAAATTTAAACACACGAAGCACCACAAGAATTAACTTTTTAACTGACACGGATACTGACACAAAACCATTTCACGTTTACTCAAATCACCACTAATCCATTGAAAGGATTGGTGGGTACGACAGGGATTGAACCTGTGACCCCTACCATGTCAAGGTAGTGCTCTCCCGCTGAGCTACGCACCCAAATCTATAACGCTACCACATTATATCACACGACTAGCGCGATTGGAGGTCGCGATGTAGCATTCCTAAACTCGCGAAGCAACGCGGCGGTGACGAACAATTCAACTGACTGGTCATCACGACAAAAAAAGGCCGCGGTATTAGCCGCGGCCCCAAGGTTAGGGAGGAAACGCTACAATCGCGTTACGGGAGACACCAGGGAGATGTTTATCCCGCACTGCAACAATATGTAATTTGGAAGAGTCTAACAAGAAAAAATATAATGTTTGAAATCAGATAGATGAGAATTTAATCTCATAGAATAGGTTTGTTAGGTGAGTCTCTTTTTGCGCTGCAACAGGAAATGTAATGCATCAACATAGCTTCAAATTAGAGGGCCAAGTTGAAATAATGTCGGTTCTACCCAAGGTCGAATATGACCTTCCGTCAAATTCAAACAGCTGGAGTGGTCTTGCCCTTGTTGGCGAAGCCCCAGGAGCAGATGAAGTCAGGCTTGGACATCCGTTTGTTGGTCGCAGCGGTCAGCTCTTAGATAAAATGCTGAAAAAGGCAGAAATTGATAGACATTCGTGTCTCGTAGCTAACGTATTCAGATATCAACCAGCCGGTAACAAAATCGATCATTTTTTCACTTCCCGCCGTGCCGCCAATAAGGGAAACCTTAAGGTTGCAGAAAAATTTGGCCAATTTGGCAGTGCTTGGTGTCGCGCCGATTTTGCAGAAGAAATCGAGCATTTGCGAGCAACACTTGTTAATCTTAAACCTAAAATTATAGTTGCTCTTGGCCGTACGCCGATGTGGGCATTAACCGGTGAAAACGGACTTCTAGCCAAAGTCGGCCATGAGCTGAAAGGGCGCCTCCATCCTACTGCACCCGTTATAGCAACGTTTCACCCCAGCTATATCTTACGAGGCAATTGGGGCTTACAAGACGACTGGCTGCGGCATTTTCTTGCGGCAAAACAATATATTAATTAATATCAATGGGTTAGTGTATTAAAGCCAATAAATTTCTGTGGCATGAAAGTAACGAACACCTTGCAATTTTGCCTTCGAAAAGGCTAATCATTCCGGCTCGTCACTACGAAGTGGTATGAGTAGCGACTACGCACAAAATCTCGACCTTAAACCATTCCAAGGGCAGAGAGATTTGGCGATGCACATTCCAGGGGGAGAAGCGCTTGACCACACCACCGAAAGCCACTGGTATGTCCCGCGACAATTTGGCTTCGCAGCGCGAAACCAACATTCTACAGGAATGTGAAATTGAAGCCACCGATGTTAAGCCTCAGGTGCCTGGCAAACTTTCCAACCATCTTCTTGATGCCATAAAAATTCCAGCTGATCTGCGCAAACTAAATACAGATCAACTACCGCAAATAGCAGATGAACTGCGCGCTGAAACCATAGACGCTGTTTCTGTCACCGGCGGCCATCTCGGTGCTGGTCTTGGTGTTGTTGAATTAACCGTGGCCTTACATTACGTCTTCAATACGCCTGACGATATTCTGATTTGGGATGTTGGCCATCAAGCCTATCCACACAAAATTCTCACCGGACGACGTGACCGCATCCGCACTCTGCGTCAAGGCGGCGGTTTGTCCGGATTTACCAAACGCAGTGAAAGTGAATATGATCCGTTTGGTGCAGCGCATAGTTCAACTTCTATTTCGGCAGCACTCGGTTATGCCGTTGGCAGAGATTTCAAACGCAAAAAGAATAATGTTGTCGCTGTCATCGGTGACGGCGCCGTAAGCGCCGGCATGGCCTATGAGGCGCTTAATAATGCAGGGGCGTCAAATTCAAGGCTCATTGTTATTCTCAATGATAACGATATGTCGATAGCGCCTCCGACTGGTGCCATGAGTGCTTATTTATCGCGCATTGTGTCGTCGAAAGAATATAGAAGTCTACGTCATATCGCGAAAGAGTTTGCCAGCATATTTCCCCGCCGCATTAAAGAGGCTGCGCGTAAGGCCGAGCATTATGCACGGGGCATGGTTACCGGTGGCACTTTGTTCGAGGAGCTTGGCTTTTACTATGTCGGCCCCATTGATGGTCACAACCTCGATCATCTCGTGCCCGTCCTAGAAAATGTCCGCGATGATCCACAAGGCGGCCCAGTTCTTATTCACGTCGTTACACAAAAAGGCCACGGTTATGCACCGGCAGAAGAATCTGCCGATAAATTGCACGCTGTTGCACCAAAATTTAACGTTATAAAAACAGCGGAAGAAAAAGCGCAAGAAAAACCAAAACCCTCAATACCGACATATACAAAAGTATTTGCCGAGGCACTGATAAAAGAAGCAGAGCACGACAACCGCGTGCTAGCGATCACGGCGGCAATGCCATCTGGAACTGGCCTTGACATCTTCGGCAAGAAATTTCCCGAACGAACCTTTGACGTAGGCATTGCTGAGCAGCACGCAGTTACATTTGCGGCCGGTCTGGCCTGTGAGGGTTTCAAGCCGTTTTGTGTAATTTATTCGACCTTTCTTCAACGCGCTTACGACCAAGTCGTCCATGACGTTGCAATTCAAAAATTGCCGGTACGTTTCATGATGGATCGCGCTGGTCTCGTTGGTGCCGATGGCTCTACCCACGCCGGCTCATTTGATCTAGCCTATCTTGGTTGTTTGCCGGGCTTTGTCATCATGGCGGCAGCCGATGAAGTAGAACTTATGCATATGGTGGCAACCGCTGCCGCTATCGATGACGCGCCATCTGCTGTTCGTTACCCGCGCGGCGAAGGCCTGGGACTTCAATTGCCTGAACGCGGCCAGGTTCTCGCGATCGGTAAAGGCCGCATTATCAAAGAGGGCACTAAGGTAGCCCTACTCAATCTTGGCACACGTTTAAATGAATGTCGCAAAGCAGCTGAAGTTCTGGATGCACGTGGCCTTAGCACCACAATTGCGGATTTACGTTTTGCCAAACCGCTCGACCTCGACTTGATTGAACAGTTATCAGAAGAGCATGAAGTGCTGATCACAATAGAAGAAGGCTCAATTGGCGGCTTCGGCAGCCATGTCCTTCATCATTTGGCATCCATGGGTATGTTGGATCGTGGCCTTAAAGTTCGCCCGATGGTGTTGCCAGATCAATTCCAGGACCAAGATGCGCCAGGCAAGCAATATGAGCAGGCGGGCCTAAACGCGCGACATATCGTTGCCAAGGTACTTGAAGCCCTAGGCCAAGAAGAGGCGGCAGCAGCTGTGGTCGTGGCACGGGCATAATTTTGCCGAAATTAGGCGCCATCAAGGCATTAAAGTAGAACCCAAGGAAGATACGAGTAATAAAATGAGATACGCAAAAATCCTTGCCAGCCTCGTCATTGTCATGGGCGTATGCGCCCATATACCTGTTGCTTTGGCCGCTTCGCACAAATCTGATGATATGCTTGCTGTACAAAGCCCAGCCTCAACGGTCGTTGAGAAATTCTATACGGTACTTGTGGATACGATGAAACAAGGAAGCACACTCGGTTTTGCGGGAAGATATAAAAAAATGGAGCCAGTCATCAAGGCTTCCTTTAATCTACCGCTCATGACACGGATGGCTGTGGGGCTGGTGTGGAGTAAAGCGACAGTGGATGAACAACAACAATTAATATCAGCCTTCTCAGATTTCAGTGTGGCCAATTATGCCAGCCAGTTTAGCAAATATGATGGTGAGAAGTTTGACATCATCGGCGAAGAGCCCGCAGCCGGGGGTGGCGTGATTGTCGAAACCAAACTAACGCCACGGGAAGGTGGTCCTGTAGCCTTGAATTATCTCATGCGCCAGGATGAAAATGGTAAGTATCGCATTGTTGATGTCTTTTTAGACGCAACAATTAGTGAACTTGCTACTCGCCGTGCAGAATTCACTTCCATCGTCAATCACGATGGCTTTGAAGCCTTGGTGAATACGCTAGGCGAAAAGTCCCGCCAGATGGGGCCTTCTTAATTTGCTGACGGTAGACGATTGTTAGATGTCAGATCTAGCTGCTGGCATTGAATATACTTTTATTCCAAATGATGCTTTCTTATTCTGTAGCCTAACATCTGTATTCCGATATATGTCTCATGTTGACTTATAAAAATCTTGCGCTTGTCATCCTACTCGTACTGTTAGGCAATTTTGCTGCGTGGGCCATTGTCAATCGTGGTGCAAGTGAGATGTCGTGGGGCGGCAACATCAACGGACTGTCCTATAGCGGCTATCAAGCTGGCGATGAAGCCAATAGGTTATCCGATCAGGATATCGATCACGATATGGCGCTTCTTGCCCAGCACATTAATATTCTTCGTACCTATGGTGTCAGCGATGGATTGGACAGAATTCCAGCAATAGCCGAGCATTATAATCTCGACATCATGGTCGGTGCCTGGCTCTCCAGAGATAACGCAGCCAACGCACAGGAAGTAACGCATCTCATTGATGTCATCCATGCTCACCCAAATATCAAGCGCGTACTGGTTGGCAACGAGGCCCTGCTACGCGGCGATATAACGGTTCAGGAGATGATTGCTTTCATTGAACGCGTTAAGCGCCAAGTCAATATTCCTGTTTCTACTGCAGAGCCTTGGCATATATGGCTCAAATATCCGGAACTGGCAGATTCCGTTGATTTCATTACCGTTCATATCTTGCCTTACTGGGAGGGAATACCAGTCGATAATGCCGTAGCTTATGTGCTTTACAGATGGCGGCAATTAAGTACGGCTTTCCCGAGCAAACATGTCTTCATTGGTGAAATAGGCTGGCCAAGCGAAGGGCAATGGGTCAGAGGCGCCGAGCCATCCCAGATTAATCAAGCAAAGTTTATTCGTAATTTTCTTAACGTCGCAAACGAAGAACGAATTGATTACTCAATCATTGAAGCATTTGACACACCTTGGAAGAGAAACATAGAAGGCAGCGTTGGTGCCCACTGGGGATTATGGAACGTTGATCGGCAACCAAAATTTCCGATGAGTGGAATAGTTGTTGAATCCACACGTTGGATAGAAGGTTGTATCGTCGCCTCACTGTTAGCACTTTATCCTATCCAATGGTTTGTCCGACGGCGGCAAGATTTGCGCTTCCGTGGACAATTATTTTATGCCGGACTTATTCAAACTGTAGCCTCAATTTTGGTGTGGGCAACAATGGCGGCCCTAAGCGAGAACATTATCAATGGCAATACCTTTGCCTGGGTTGCGCTTATTGCGGCACAAATCATCTTACTTGCCCTCTTGTTGGTTGATGGTTTTGAGCTGACAGAAGTTATGTGGACACGTCAAAGACGCCGTCAGTTTGAACCTCAAGACTGGATGCCATCGGCTGATGCACCCAAAGTTTCAATCCATGTCCCTTGCTATAACGAGCCTCCACACATGGTTATCGAAACGCTAAATGCTTTGTCTCGATTGGATTACCCCAACCTCGAAGTCTTAGTTATCGATAACAACACAAAAGATGAAGCTGTTTGGAAACCACTTGAGGAACATTGCACGACATTGGGACCGCGATTTCGCTTCTTTCATTTGCCAGAATGGCCGGGCTATAAGGCTGGCGCTCTCAATTTTGCCTTGGCACAAACAGCCTCAGACACAAGCATCGTAGGCGTTATCGATAGTGACTATGTCGTTTCACCAAATTGGCTACGCGCAACAATTCCATATTTTGAAAAACAGGAAGTTGCTTTTGTCCAAGCCCCCCAAGATTACCGCGATATAGATGATAATCACTTTAAGCGCATGTGTTATTGGGAATATGCCGGGTTTTTTCATATTGGCATGGTACAACGGAATGAGCGCAACGCCATTATTCAACACGGTACAATGACTTTAATCCGTAAGACTGCACTACAAAATGTTGGCGGTTGGGCTGAGTGGTGTATTTGCGAGGATGCTGAGCTTGGTCTACGCCTCTTCGAAAATGGTTTCGAAGCTGTATATTTGAACCATTCATTTGGCCGTGGCCTTGTCCCTGATAGCTTTAGCGGATACAAATCACAACGTTTCCGTTGGGCTTATGGTGCCGTGCAAATTCTAAAGCGCCATTGGCGGGCACTATCACCAGACGGAAAGGCCTTGACCCGAGGTCAGCGCTACCATTTTGTTTCTGGATGGCTGCCATGGTTCGCTGATGCGGCTCATATCGTATTCGCGAGTGCTGCGATTATTTGGTCATGCTTGTTACTATTTAGGTTAGTAGAATTTCCCCCTGCTGTCTTTCTTGTTCCGACGCTTAGTGTTTTTGTTTTCAAAATCGCTGCCGGTTTTTGGCTCTACCACGCGCGTGTTAAGTGTGGACTACGAGACAGAATAGAAGCCGCCATAGCTGGTCTAGCCCTTACCCATGCTGTTGGCCGCGCTGTTTGGCAGGGTTTGTTTACCTCAAACCGGCCGTTTTTCAGAACGCCGAAATGCGAAGGCAGACCCGCTGCAATTCAAGGCATTCTTATGGCGCGGGAAGAAATAGGATTACTCTGTTTACTCGTTGTCAGCGCTTCTTCTGTTCTGGTCAGCTTCAATATTCAAAACCAGAACGCTGTGTTATGGGCCGGCATGTTATCCGTACAAACCCTTCCCTATTGGGCCGCGCTATATACATCGATGGTCAACGCATTACCGCAAAAATTTCGCGGCAACACTTCGCTTACTTCCCAAAATCAAGCTGTGGCTCAACTTTCACAGGTGGATGGACAATAACTTTATCCACACGCCGGCCATCCATATCGACGACCTCAAAACGCGCCTCATCCCAATGGAAGTAATCACCGGCCAAGGGTAACCGCCCTAGTTTATCAACGACAAAGCCAGCCAGCGTATGGAAATCGCCATCACCGCGCATATTCTTTAAGCCTATCAAAGTTTCAATTTCATCTATCGGTGTCATGCCGTCGATTAGCCAACTGCCATCTTCACGTTGTACAGGAACACCACCCGTATCCTGTCCTCGCTCCGGTAATTCACCGGTAATTGCGACAAGAATATCTGTAATCGATACCAAGCCTTCGACACTGCCATACTCATCAACCACAATCGCAATATGTTGTCCTGATTGTTTAAATTGATCAAGCAATCGCAGCACGGGTGTTGTATCTGGCACGATCAATGGTGGCCGTATGAGCGTTTTAAGATCGAGCGGTCGTCCTTCAAAACTGGCATTGAGCAGGTCCTTGGCATGGACTATGCCTAGAATTTCTTCTAAATCACCGCGCGCCACAGGAAATCGACTGTAGCCGCTGGAGCGGATAATGTTTTTATTTTCTAATGCGGACTCTTCTATACCCAACCAAACCATATCGAGCCGCGGCGTCATAATCGTACGTACTGTGCGATCAGCCAAACGCATAACACCTTCCAACATCTCTTTCTCAGCTGGTTGAAATACACCTGTCTCAGCCCCCTCGGCGATCAAGCCTTTTACTTCATCCTCGGTCACACATACATGTGTCGGGTTGGCGAGGCCAAGAAGTCTGAGGGAAACTTCTGTTGATTGCTTTAGTGTCCAAACAATCGGGGCCGCCAGCCGTGAGAAAAATCCCATGACGTGGGCAACACGCACAGCGATTGTTTCGGCATATGACAAACCAATACGTTTTGGCAAAAGCTCGCCGAAGACAAGATTGAGATATGTAACGCCGGCCACAGTCACCGCCAGAGCGACCCCCTCACCATGAGGCGCTATCCAGATAACTGTGTTGAGATATTCGGCAAATTGTGTAGCTAAGGTTGCGCCACTGAACGCGCCAGCAAGAACGCTGTTCAGGGTCATGCCAATTTGTACAATTGAGAGAAAAGAGGATGGGTCTTCGGCTAGTTGTAAAGCCAACCAGGCCCCTTTGCGTTGCTCATCAACCAGTTGCTTCAGCCTAACGCGGCGCGCAGAAACTATTGCCAGTTCTGACATGGCAAAAAAGCCATTCAGCAGAATGAGCAACAACACAATGCCGATTTCAGCGAGTAAGGGCAAATCTCAACTCTCTGTTGCGTTCGGCAAAGCAGGATAAAAGATTATGTTAGAAAAAAGCTGCACGCCTCTATGGTAAGGCCAGACCCTGCTCAAGGCAATAGCCGGGTTCATTGGTAAGTTCTTGAAAAAATTATTCCGGCTCAGGTTCCGTGCCCGGCAACTTAGCAAAGGCCCGGGCTCTTAAGGGTACAGGCGCTGCCTTCATTCGCGACATTCTACTGGGTAGTGCTCTTTTTTTGGCCAACCGATCACGTGCGGGTGCTTTTTTTGTGGCTCTTTTGCGCGCAGATTGCGTATCAGGAGATCGTCTTGAA